>Ga0157370_10000119_pt1 | contig 92055 bp, 87 predicted proteins | sample C35metaG_FD_113463 | JGI IMG/M metagenome (GOLD analysis project Ga0157370, IMG submission 113463) | Corn rhizosphere microbial communities from Kellogg Biological Station, Michigan, USA - C3-5 metaG | ecosystem: Host-associated > Plants > Roots > Rhizosphere > Soil | place: USA: Michigan...
CGGCGGGCGCCGGCCGCGTGCGGCCGGCGGGGCCCCCCCCGGCGGCCGGCGCGGGGGGGCGGGCGGCGGGCGGCGGGGGGGGGGGGGGGGGGGGGGGCGCCGGGGGGCGGGGGGGGGGGGGGGGGGGGGGGGGGGGGGGGGGGAGGCGACGTCTAGCAAAGTTGTTCTCGGGACACGAACGAATGATTGTGTGTGGGAGGGGAGGGAGGCGACACGAGAAACAACAAAAAAGGGAGCAAGCGTGGCGAACAAAACGGACCAGACGCGACTGGGAGCGTGCGCGCGCATGGAGCAGAGGAAAGCGGACGAGGGCGGAGACGTGAGCGGGACCGAATTACCAATGCGTGGCGGGTGGAGGAGAGGGGGAGGAGGGCAGCGGCAGTGCGGCGCTGTCGATGCTCTGCATGAGCGTGTCGAGCATGTTGCGGGCGCGGGCGAGTGTGGCGGCCGGGTCCTGGGCTGGCGCGCGCATCACGGACAGGATGGACGCGAGAGTGGGAGGGTGGTCGCGCACGAGCCGACGCGCAGCGCCGCCTGTGCTGTTGCTGCGTGTGGCGCGGTCAAGCACAGCGTCCGGATGGTCCATGTCGCTCATGCTGGCGCGCATCTCCTCCAGCTGGCTGGCGTGTTGGTGGATTTGCAGTGGGCGCTGCAGGGTGACCGTGTCGGGCGCGATGAAGCGCGCCAGGTGCTGGGCAAGGGGCGTGCCCTGGCGAAGGGCGACGCGATCGATCAGGCCCGACAGAGCCAGGTCCGTACGCTCCTGCATGATGCGCGCCCGGAGCGCCGCGATGAAGTGGTCGCTGGCGATGACCATCTCCGCGGTCGGGTGCGAATGGGGGCGCGCAGCATGGGCGACCTGCAGCGGAAGCAGACGTCGCGCCAGTTCAGGCGTGATGAACGTCATGGCATATACGTCGGGGTCCGGGCCGGCGTTGTCGGCGTGCCGCCACTCCATGCCGAGGGTGCGCAGCACAAGCTCGGGATCCGTGTGCACATAGCGCAGTGCGAACCAGGTCAAGGCGCCGTGCTCCAGCTGCCGCCATGCGCGCTTATACTCTCGAATGTACAGCGAAATGGGCCGAAAGAGCTCGTAGAGTGCGTCTGTCCACCAGGTGCGGACGTTGCCGTCGTCGAGTAGGTGTTCGCGCAGCGGCGCGACGGCGCGGAGACGGTCGTCGGGATCGCGATAGCGCGGCCCGTCCTCTTCCTCTCTGTAAAAGTATGCGCTGATCTCCTGGCGGCGGAGCCGCGACTCGGCCTCCTCCAGGAGGGGCCCCTCGGCTTCGAGGATGCGCGCCTTGACCCGCTCGTACACCTGGTGCTCCATCTCCTTCCAGCTGGGCACACCCGGCATGGCGTCGATCGCAGCCACCACTACGCGCCACGGCGTGGTCTGTGCGTCAACGGGAGCAGCAGCAGGGGCAGCCATGATCGCGTGCGACAGGATGATGTGTGCGTGTGTGTGAAGGTGAGAGGTGTGCGTGTGTATGGTCTTGTCTAGCCAGCGATACAAACATTTCGCACATGGAGCGGAGCGGGCAAGCGAAGGAGGGCTGCTGTGAGCACTCGCCCTTACCAGTGCGTGGCAGGCGGCGGCGGTGCGGCGTCGTCGATGCTCTGCATCAGCGTGTCGAGCATATCGCGGGCGCGAGCGAGTGTGGCGGCCGGGTCCTGCCCAGGCGTGCGCATCACGTCCAGGATGGACGCGAGGTACTGCTGGTTGGTGGTGGTGGTGGTGGCGGGCGAGGCCAGCCCGCCCGCACGTCCAGCCGTCGCCCGCGTCACACGTGCCAAGACGGCGTCCGGGCGGTCCGCGTCGCTCATGCCAGCGCGCATCTCCTCCAGCTGGCTGGCGTGCTCGCGGATGCGAAGCGGGTGGGCGACCGTAATCGCATCGGGTGCGATGAAGCGAGCGAGGTACTGGGCCATGGGCGCGCCCTGGCGAAGGGCGACGTGATCGATCAGCCCCGACAGGGCCAGGTTGGTACGGTCGCGCGTGGCGAGATCGCCCACGTCCTGGCGGAAGCGCAGCATGGAGGACCGCGCCATGTCATGCACCAGATGGCGGTTGGCCGGATCGGCGAGGTAGCGGATGATGGCCTGCGCCTGTGCGACCGACAGGCGCTGCAGCGTGTAGGCCGTCGGCAGCCGCGGGTAGCTGCCCATCGCACTCCACTCGCGAGGCAGGTACTCGACCCAGATGCCCACGTCGGCGGGGAACCACCGGAGCACGGCCCACGCCACCACGCCATGCTTGCCGATGTGGGCGTCGCCCCCGTACGTCGAGCGCAGCACGTTGTAGACGCGCGGATAGAGTTTGCTCATGTGGTGCCTCCACCGATCCTTGGCCAGGGTCGTGAGACTCGAGTGGTCGTCGCGCAGCCAGGGCTGCTTCGCAATCGCATCGTCCACGTCCGGCTGCGTGCGCGCGTCGACCTCGGCCTCGACCTGCTTCCAACTGGGGTCGCGCGGCATCGCACCATCGATGTACGCCACCACGTCCTCCCACGGCGCGTCGTACGCGGGCGATCGGACAGCAGCAGCCATTTTGTGGCGAACGTGCGAAGAAAGGAAGCGAACGAGTGATCGGACGTGTATAGGCGTGGTAATCTAGCGCATGATGTGTTTAAAGCAAGTGCGGAAGAGAGAAAAGGGGAGGGGGGGGGAGAGAGTGTGTGTGTGTGTGTGTGTGCGTTACACGTGCATCGGAGGCTGCTGCGGCTGCGCCACCGGTGGCTCGACCTCGTCCTCCGTGTCGGTTTCGCACAGGCCGATCAGGCGCGCATGCCTCTCCGCCGCCGTCTCCCCCTCGATCTCGTCGGAGTCGTCGGTCTCGGATGCGTCCGCCTCGTCGTCGTCCGTCGGCGGGATGACCGTGTTCTCATCCATCGCATCACCGCTGTGGGTGGTGGTGGTGGTAGTGGGAGCGGCGGCGGCGGGTCGCGGCGCAAAGGCAGAGCCGAGTGGCGTGGGCACGACAGCGACGGCGGGTGCAGCAGCGGCCGCAGCAATGGGGAAGAGGGTGGCCGGGAGGAAGGAGAGCGAAGGGACGGGGGATGAGCCAGGTGCGACGGGAGTGGGGACGAGGACGGGTGCAGAGGGAGGGGTGGGGCGGGCGTCTGCGTTCGGCAAGAGGCGACTGGCGCTGGTGCTGGCGCCTGCGTTGGTGGCGCGAAGGCGTCGAGCGGCGGCGGCCGCCCGCTTGGTCGAGCGCATGAACGCCTCGTGTCGTTGGATGATGAGGGCCGTATTGCGGTAGGAATCGGAGGCGGAGATGGAGGTGGACATGGTGGGTGGGAGCAGAGGGACTTGGAAGTGTGCGCGCGCAGGTGTGAACAGGAGGGGGGGGCGAGCTTTCCTTTCGCGACCAGCACAAATGAAATGAAACGGATGAGCACTACGAGGCACGCGCCGCGACTCGCCTCATCTCTTGGGCGTCTTGTTCCTGGCATTTGCGCTTGGTCGCGCAGGCGGACGCGTGCCTCGCCCTGGCGCGCTGGATGCAGATGTGCGCACGGGCGAGGTCGACGCTGGCGTTGTACACCTCGCGACTCACGCGCAGGTTACCCATGCTCGTTCCCACCGGAGCGAGGAAGTGTGCGACGAGGTCCGCCGCGTCCGCAGCCATCTTCCCACTCAGTGTGGTCTGGACGCGGAAGGCGGCGCGCGTCATCGCATTCAGAACTGGGATGTCCCACTGCCTCTTGAACTCGTCCCAGAGTGGATGGGTGGGGTGGAACTTGCCAATGACGGTGCCGTGCATCGAGTAGTGGCCCTGATTGATAATCTGCATGGACAGTGCATCGTCGCCCTTCATATCGTACTCCCAGAACTCGTCCATCCACAGCAGGTGGCGGAGCATCGCCGGCTGCTCGGACGCGACGCGAATGAGCACGGGGAGGACGACCGTGGTGGCCTCGCGGAAGGATTTTCGGACCTGGTCGTAATCGCCAGGCTCGGCCACGAAGCTGGACTTGGCCCACTCGCAAAGTCGCTCGGAGTTCAGGATGATCACGGTCTCGATGAAGTTGCACCAGGCAATCATGCACATCATGCGCCAGCCCGCCGCGTCGAGTTTCTGGCGCTCCAGCCAACGAGCGAGCTTCTCCATCTGCAGCCGGCCCAGCACCGTGTTCGCGTCAGGGGTCTCGAAGAACGTGGTCGTCAGCGTAAGTCGATGCGCAAACTGCAGCCGCGGGAGGACGACGCGCACCACGGCGTCGAAGTCGTCGACGCTGCCATCCGCGCGCTTCCACTCCTTGGACAGTCGCTCGTAGTCGTCCTCCGCGCCGGTACGGCCTCGAATCAGTGCGACGTCGAATGGCTGGACGTCCGCTTCTACCGCCACGGCGCTGTTCCCGCCCCCGCCGCCCGCTGCTGCTGCTGCTGCTGCTTCGGCCATTGCGTCGCGCGGGAGAACGAGATGAAAGAGTGATGGGGAAAAAAAGGTTGTATGAGAAAACGGCGAGGCGAGAGAGGACGAGGTACAGAAACGGAAAAGAAAAAGAAAAGTCCAACTTTTCCCCGGGCCATCCATCCCTTCCGCCCCCTCACCACCGGATGTAGCCCGGCTGGTAGACGGGCGGACCGCGCGGGTGCGCCTCGCTGGGCGGCGGGTGCGCGCACGGCTTCATGGTGCTGAGCAGCTGGCGATGGTGCTCGAGGGCGCCGGCCAGCTCGGCGGTCGAACTGAACTTGAACTTGGTCGTCTCGACGCGCATGTTGGCCGGGAGCGACGGTCCCATCGCACCCGCGAGCGTGGCGGGCAGGCCCGGCTTTGGCTTGAGCAGCGTCGGCTTGGTCGTCGGGCGCAGAAGCATGGTGGGTGGGCGGATGGACGGGCTGAAGGAATGACTGGTGAGGAAGAGGATGAGGGGATGGAGGTAGGGTGGGCGAAGGAACGAGAGTGTGAAACGGTCCACATACACCCCTATTCCAGTCGCTGCTTCTTGTTTCCACCCGCGTGTACGTCCTCGACGATCTGCTCGAGCTGGCGCGTGGCGCGGGCGAGCACGGCCGCAGGCCGGTCCACGGCGCTCATGGTGGCGCGTAGCTCCTGCAGCTGCCGCACCTGGCTCGCGTGCTGGCGGATGACGAGCGGGCGAGCGGCCTCTGCGGCGTTGGATGCGAGGTAGCGCGCGATGTGCTGCGCCACGGGCGTGCCTTGGTGCAGGGCCAGCAGGTCGATGACACCCGACTGCGCCATGTTGGTGCGCGCGCGCCGCTCCTCGATGGCCACGCGCAGGTCGGCCTCGAACCGCTCGTCGCGGTATCGGTTCATCGCGTTTGGTGGGCGGCGCTCTTCCTCCTCATCGTCGCTGCCCACGCGCAGATCGTCCCTCAACTGCTGCAGCAGACGCTGCAGGACGGGGAGCGGGACGCGCTCGAGCGCATACGTCGTCTCGCCGGGCTGCAGAAACATCCACTCGTGGCGGATGAAGCGAAATTGCGTGTCTGCATCGTCGGGCAGGAAGCGCAGCAGGAACCACACCCGGCTGCCCGTGATGGCCAACTGGCTAATCACGTTCCGGTGCGACGAGAGCTGTGCATACACGGTCGGGAACATACGATAAAGCGCATCATCCCATTGCAAGGGGGCCGCGTTACGCCCGAGCCTGTCCATGTACCACGCGCGTAGTCGATGCTGGCTGGTGTCCACGCCCAAGTGAAACACCGACTCGATCTGGAATGCGAGCTCGGCTTCGACTGCAGCGTCCACTTGCTGCTCGATCTCCTTCCACGTCGGCACGCCCGGCATGGCGTCGATTTCCGCGACCGCCCGTCGCCACGGCACATACGTGTCCACTGCTGCTGCTGCTGCTGCTGCTGCTGCCATGGTTCTGATCGAGCGAGCGCGACAGAGAGAAGGTGAAAATGGATGGACGTTGTATGTGCGGATAGAGGCGCAGACGTTTGCTATGCAATGGCCCACCAAAGGCTCGCGGCGCGAGAGTGGCCACGAGCGGGTCACTCCCCCCGCCGCTGCTTCTTGGCGCTCGTCTCCTGGCTCACGTCCGCGAGGAGGTGCTCGAGCTGGCGCGTGGCGCGGGCCAGCACGGCCTCGGGGCGGTCCGCGGCGCTCATGGTGGCGCGCAGCTGCTCGAGCTGGAGGGCGTGCTGGCGCACGACGAGCGGACGGGCGAGGGTGACCGTGTCGGGTGCGACGAGTCGCGCAATATGCTGGGCAATGTCGTTGCCCTGGCGCGCCGCGATCAGGTCGATCACACCCGACTGGGCCAGATAGGGCCGAGCCGTCTTGCGCTCGATCGCGGCGCGCAGATCAGCCTCGAACCACTCGCTGATGGCCCGGAGATGCTGCGACCCCCATACGCCTCCGCCGCTGCCGAACTCGGTCGCCAAGTACACCTCCAGCATTCGCACGGCCTGTGCACCGGTCAGGCGATGCATGATGTATCGATCGTCTTCGGGGTCGAGCGCTCCCGGGATGCGTGGCATCGCGGACCATCGACCGAAGAGCTCGCGCAGCTGGGCGTTGGTATCGTCAGGCATGAATCGGAACACGAACCACACATGCACAGCCTGGCTAACCAACTCACCACGCGCAACCTCGCGCCGCTGCAGGTGTGCATGCACCGATGGGAACAGGCGCTCGAGCGCCCAGTTCCACATGTGCTCGAGACGGCCCAGCAGCGTGAACATCCGCCGGAACTGGCGCGCCTGCTCCGGCGTCGTCGACTCGCGCGCCTCCGTGACTGCGAATTCGGATTCGAACGCGGCATCCACCTGGCGCTCGATCTCCTTCCACGTCGGCACGCCCGGCATGGCGTCGATCTCCATCACCACGCGCTGCCAAGGCATCTCGTTGGGATTGCGTGCATAGTTCTCCTCGCGCCCGCGCAGGCGCGCCACCTCGTTCCTCGCACGGACCAGCGCGTTGCGCGCCTCTTGCTCGGCCGCGGGTGCGCTGGCCTTGCGCACCTCTGCCTCGGCCCTGGCGAACGCGTGGTCTGCGTTCGCGATGGCGGCCTGTGTGGCCGCGGGCACGGGCACGACCACGTGTGCGGGTGCGGGTGCAGCCATGTTGTGCCTGTGCGTGCGTGTGAATGTGGAACTCAAGCGAGTGAGATTGTGAAAATGGACGGGCATTGTATGGACAAATAGACGCGACGATGTTTGCTTTGCACGGAAGCGCGAGCGAGCCGAGGGAGATCAACCCGCCACCCGCTGCTGCTGCTGCTGGGTGTACTCGCACGCGAGCTTGGCGTCGACGGACGCGGCGGGGATGCAGGCGTCGCGCTGGAACTGCACGTGATACGTAGCGCCGTGCTTGCCGCCGATGGTGATGGTGCAACACCGCGCAAGCTTGTAGCCCATGGCGAGGTAGTGCAGGAGGGTGGCGTGCGGCATGTGCAGGTAGACGGGCATGCGCGGGAGCGTGCAGCTCACGATGCGACACGGCACGCCGCTCGCGTTGTAGTAAAGCGACGAGAGGTCGGTCGTCCAGTGCACGGCCTGCGCGGTGTCGTAGCAGCGCTGGGCGTCTTCGAGCTCCGCCGCGCTGAACTTGTCGCGCGGCGAAGTCGTCGGGTGAGGAGGGTGTGCAATCGTCATGGGTAGTGGATAGGGTCGAGGTGGGTGCTGGGTGATGGTGGTGGTGAGTGGTAGTTGAGGCAGAGTTGGAATGGCTGGTGGAGTGAAGGGTGTTTGGATGTGTGTGGCTAGCGGAAGGAGCCAGGCGGGTTCGCGTTGTTGCGGTTCCCGGTCGTCCAGCGCAGCTGCGACAGGTCGATGTGTCGTTTCGCCGCGGGTTGTGCCGCCGCTGCAGCAGCGGTCGCTTCCTCGAATCGCTTCGCCTTTTGCTCGGTCTGCTCGGCCAGGATCTGCTTCACGTTGGTGGTCTTGCTGCGCCACGTCGGCAGGCCAGTGGATGGGGAAATGGGGCGCGCGGCGGCGGCGGAAGAGGCAGCGGGGGTGGCACGACGCGGGGCGCGAGCCATGGGCGGAGGAGAGGTAGGCGGCGGGAAGGAGGAGGAAGCGGCCGAAACGACGAGCAGGGGTGCGCGCTCGAGCAGCGGCATGTCGGGCGCGGGGAACACGAACGGCTCGCCGTCGATCTGCCCCGTCACTGTCACGCGTCCGCATGCGCATTGCACCCGATCGCCCGTGAGACCCGGGTACACGAACGGGTCGAAGCAGGCACGGCCGATCATGTTGGCGTGTGCGTCCATGATGATCGGATGCAGTCGGCGCTGGACCACGTCCGTCTCCCACCCGAACGCGGGGTCGGCGGGCCCCGTGTACACGAGCGAATGCGTCGACGCACTCGCCGGCATCTCCACCACTCGCGGCTCATCCTGCCCCTCTTCGCCCCCATCCTCGTCCGCCCAGCCGGTCGCCATGCACACCTCGACGCGGAGCACCAGGCGCTTGCGCGGCGCGGTCGCGCGAGAGGACGCGGCCGCGGCCGCCTGTGCCAGCGCACGGAACTCGGCCGTGTAGGCATCCGGGTGCGGCAGCGTGAATGGACGGGACGACATGACGGGAATGGAGAGAGAGAGAGAGAGAGAGAGAGATCGAAAGGGGTGCGAATGGGTGGAAGGGTATCTAGCCGATCGCGTACAAGCGACGGGCGCGCGTTATTATTCGACTCGCTGCTCATTTACCGGACGCATCGCGTCCAACTCCGCTTCCATTTGCCTTTTCACAAGCTCTCCTCCAATCCGATCCGGATGGAAAATCCACTCATTGAACGCCCTGGTGCGAAGAACTCGCTTGAATACCTGCTTCCGACCGTGGCGGAACCAGCGCTGAAGCCGCAATAGGGAGGAGAAGTGCGTAGGATAGGCGGCAGCGTTTTGTGGGAGCCACGGGCAATCCTCATGGCGCATCCATTGTATGGCAGCAAGGGGTACGGACGTGAGCATGCGGCAGTCGGAGCAGTCCAAGTGAATCAGGCGAGTGAGCTCCGCGGGAATGGACGCCAAACGAGGGCAGTTAGAGCATTCCACCCACGTCAAGTTCACGAGAGTGGGTGGAATAAATGACAGGAGGGGGCAGTCGCAGCAGTCCAAATCCGTCAGCCCAGTGAGCGTGGCCGGAATGGACGAGAGGAGGGGGCAGCCGGAGCAGTACAATGTGGTCACGCGGGTCAGCCGTTCGACCGGGGTCGTACAAATGAGGCACATGGCGGCGAGAGAGGACGGACGGACGAGTGAGCGAATGGCAAGGGGTGGGTGCAATGTATGAGAACGAAAGATGACGGAGAAGTACAGTGATTGGCTACAAAACGGGCATGCGCGCGCGAAACAGACACAGTCGAGAGGGCTGCTAGAAATAGATAGGCGAGAGGGGGAGGGGACGAGGATGGAGGGGGTGGGTTCGCCTTACTTGGCCGCTGCGGCGGACGAGGCAAAGTCGGCGTGGTCCGGGTCGTTGGCGAAGGCGCTGAAGTTGCCGTTGGCGTCGGTGGTGCTCTTGGCCGCCGCGCTCTGCTCCGCGGCGTAGTCGAGCGGGCCCTTGTAGTGGCCGGCCATGGGCATGGCGTGGCGCGGGTCGCACTCCTGGATGTCCGACAGCGACATCTTCTTCAGCTCGGCCTCCTTGTTGAGCCAGAGCAGCGCCACGGGCTTGTTGGTGATGCCGCACTTGTCCAGCTGCCACTCGTAGAAGCCGACGCTGTAGACGACGGCCACCACGTCGGCCGACGTGAGCGCGGCGTTGGCGTCGGGCACGCGGATGTACGGGTGGTCGTACTTGACGCCCGCCTCCAGCTCGTCCACGCGGCGGAAGCGGAACAGCGGCAGCTGGTTGTGTACCTGCGGCTTGCCGTTCTTGTTGACCTCGTTGGCCTTGAACATGGGCGACGGGTGCGTGTAATCGCTCAGGTCCTCCTGACCCACCTCCTTGCCGTTGGCGAACTCCTTCTTGATCGGGCGGTAGACGGACACGCCCATGCCGATCAGCGCCACGGTCGGGTCGTCCTCGTCCACGTCGAAGCGCGTCTTGAACAGGTTGGCGGCAATGGCGGCATCGGCGAACGCCTGCGGGTCCAGGCCCGCCGAGCCCTTGAGCTTCTTGCGCACCTCGGGAATCGAGCCGTCGCGCTCGATCACCTTGGTCAGCAGGCCAGCGTTGAGCTTCTTGGACCACTCGAAGAAGTGCGACATGACGGGGTTGTTGAAGTCGTCGTCCTGCACCAGCGTCGTCCACGCCTTGTTGGACAGCGACAGCTGATACTGCGCCAGTGCGGCCGGCACGGCATTGCCCTTGATCACGCGGCCCACGGTGCCGTTGACGCCCAGCTCCTCGGTCGGGCCCCAGTTGAGGTAGGCGGCGTGGCAAAAGGGCGAGCAGATGGTCAGGCCGCGGAACTCGCCCACGGTCGGCAGCGACTGCGGGAACTTGGTCTTGAAGTTGATGTAGGCCGCCGTGCCGTCGACGAACTTCTTGGTCTTGTTGTCAAACACCTTCTCAAAGGTGCGCGTCACCAGCACGTCCTTGGCGCTCATGTTCAGGTAGTGCATCTTGTTCTTCATGGCGTACATCACCAGCGCCAGCGCCAGGTCCGGGTTTTTGACGCGCGCCAGGCCGCGGCCCACCACGCCCGACAGCTGCGTGTAGGCGTGCAGGAACTTGTCGATCATCGGCACCTCCTCCTTGCCGTCCTCGTCCTGCAGCGTCTCGACGATGGGCGTGGAGGACAGGACGACGGCACCGGCCATGGGACCGGCCGCCGCTGCTGCAGCGGGGGTGGACTGCTGCTGCTGCTGCTGCTGGAGCGCCTTGAACGCCTCGGCCTGGGCCTCGAGGTCAGCGAGGCGCTTGAGGAGCACGGCGGTGCTGCTGTCGTCCTTGTCCTTGTTCTTGCTCTTCTTGTGCTTCTTGGGCGCGGGCTCGACCGACTCGTTGTCCGAGTCCCCGCCCTCGACCTCCTCGACGATGGTGGCCGACGACGGAGCAGGGGTGGGAGCGAGGGTAGGGGTGGTGACGGTGACACTGGCGTCGGCGGCGGCAGCCTTGCTCTTGCGCTTGGTGGCGCGGGCGGGAGAGGCGGGCGTGGCGGCGGTCGACATCTTGGCGGCGACGGGGAGGAGGGAGGGAGAGAGAGAGGAGAGGGGAGGGATGAGACCGGATGAAAGTGTGGGACTGTGTGCCGAGCAGCAGCAGTCGAGCAGCCGGGCAGACAGACCGACGCACAATCGCGCGAAACGGGAGAGAGTGAGCGAGCGAGCGAGCGAGTGAAACCGACCAGGCCGTCGCCGCTCGTCCACCCAAACACCGTCGCGCCAACGAGAGCCCGGGTGAGAGAGAGAGGGAGGGAAGGGACGGAGCGGCACACACACACTCACTCACTCACCCTCACAGAGCGCGAGCGAGTGTGTGGAAGGAAAAAAAGGGAAACGCGAAGAACTTAGTGCCCGATGGCCGCCGCCGCCGCCGCCTCTGCCGCGTCATCGTCCCGGCCGACGCCCGAGGGCGTGCTGGCGTACGTGGCGCAGTTGCAGCTGCAGCTGCACGACGACCTGGTTCGCTGGCGCACGGAGCGCATGACGCGCCAGGATGCGGCCCTGCGCGCGTACGTCGCGACCCTGCCGGTAGACTTCCCCTTTGCGCGCTACACGCACGGTGTGACTACCCACAGCCACGCGACCGATCGCGCATGTGTGCACCTGGACGCGTCGGGCATCGCGCCCTACCTGGGTGTGATCACGGACCGCCCCGCCACCCGCGCCACCTTCCTGCTGCCCTATCCGGGCGTCGTCATGACGCGGCGCGAGTACGACCAGATGCCGATCGCCGTGCCGACGGCGTGCGACACGCGTCTGCATAGGCTGGTACAGGATGAGGGAGGGCCGCACCACAACGCCGACTTTGTCCTCGTCGGCCTGCCGTCTGCGCACGGCCCCAACGTCATGAGCAACAACGACTCGCCGTTCGTCGCCAACGTGCAGCTGGTCGAGGACGAGCAGGCCGTGCGCCATGTGGCCAACACGCGCCAGCAGACGCTCGTACACGACAACTACGTGTTTGTGCGCCGCACCGCGCCCATCGCCGCGGGCGATGAGCTCTTCACGGGCGCCTACTCGCCCGACTTCTTCACCACCTCGAACACGTCCTGCGACGCCTGCTTCCGCATCGACGCCGAGCGCAACCTGCTGCGCTGCCTCGACTGCGCCGTCCGCGTGCACCCGCGCTGCCGCCACGCCGAGCAGGTCGAGGCCGAGGAAGGGCGGCACTTGCCGCACCGCTGCCGCTACCACCAGCGCCTGGCGCAGATCGAGCACGAGCGCGAGATCTTCGCGGCCGACATCCAAGTGGATCCGGCCGTTGAGTCCATTCGCCAGTTCGTGCAGCAGAAGCGCGCACACGGCGGCCGCAAGGTGCGCGGCCCCTTCCCCTTCGAGGGCGTCTACTGGCTGCGGCTGCACGACCTACCCGCGCCGTTCCGCACACTGAAGACGCTCTTCGACGCCATCCGCGCCGAGGACAAGTTGCGCCCCATCGCCGTCGGCGTCGTGGCCATGCACGAGCGCGAAGAGGACCACACGCTCGTCTTCTCCGAGCATCCGCCGTCGCACTTTACCACCGCCACGCCGATCCCGACCCACTCACCGGACGCGCGCCTCGAGTGGCTCTGGGACCCGGAGCAGGCGGCGCGCTTCCTCGACGAGTGCGATCGCAAGGCGGCCGACAAGCGTGAGCGCCGGCAGCAGCACAGCAGTAGCTAGATGGGCTCGCGTATACGCAGACACGCGAGGGAGAGAGAGAGAAATAGCTTTTTGTTTGTGTATAGCGCATAGGAACGTTAAAATAAAGAAAGAGATAGTCCGAGAACGGCGAACAAGCACAGCTGCCGTGCTGTTTCACTCCACTCGCTGCTGCTTTGCCGGCCGCATCGCGCCCAGCTCCGCTTCCATCTGCCTCTTGACCAGTCGGCCTCCGATTCGATCCGGATGGAAAACGAACTCATTGAACGCCTTGGTGCGCAACATCCGCTTGAACACCTGCTTCCGTCCCGTGCGGAACCAGCGCTGGATGCGCAAAAGGGAGGGAATGTGTGTGGGGAAATCAGCGGCGTTCTGTGGGAGCCATGGGCAGCTGGAGCAATCCAGCGTGGTCAGGTTCGCGAGAGTGGCCGGGATGGATGGTAGAAGAGGGCAATGAGAACACCACAGCGTGGTCAGGTTCGCGAGAGTGGCCGGGATGGATGGTAGAAGAGGGCAATTACAACACCACAGCGTGGTCAGGTTCACGAGAGTGGCCGGGATGGATGGCAGAAGAGGGCAGCTGTGGCACCACAGCGTGGTCAGGTTCACGAGGGTGGGTGGGATGGACGCCAAGCGTGGGCAGTGAGAGCAGTGCAACTCCGCCAGGGTCACGAGGGTGGACGGGATGGACGTCAGGAGAGGGCAGCGGGCGCAGCCCAGTTTGGTCAACTTCACGAGGGTGGATGGGATGGACGCCAAGCGTGGGCAGTGGTGGCAGTACAGCGTAGTCAGCTTCACGAGGGTGGGCGGGATGGCCTCTAGGACGGGACAGTTGCTACAGTCGAGCTTGGTCAGCTCGAGCAGCGACTCCAGCGGCTCCGTGCAGATGCGGCACATGGCAGCGAAGAGTGGAGTGGAGGTGTGATTTGGGTGCGATGCAGTCTTCGAGGAAGGAGTAGCGAGTGGAGTGAAACGGGTCTGTTCGTCCATTCTCACTACTACTCCTTCTTCGAAGGCTGCATCGCGCCTAGTCCCACATTTTCATCTGATCAAAAAAAACGAAACGCTTTTCAGACATGGGTGTGTTTTTTGTTTGTGTATAGCGTGTACATTCTAGTCGTAGGAACGTTTAAATAAAGAGAAACAGTGGAAAGAACAGTGACCCGTGTCGAGTTGTGTTTGGTGGCGATGGGAATGGGAGTTTAAGAGAGGAGCTAGTCGCAACCCTGGTACAGCTCCGCAAACACGGCCTCGTCGGCCGCCTGCTCGGCCGCGCGGATGGCGTCGGGGTCGGCCTCGCCTTCGCCTTCGCCGTCCCACTGTTGCTTCTTTTCCTCCATCCCCCGCTGTTGTGCTGCGGCCGCAGCAGCAAAGGCCAGCTCGCGCTCCTCCTTGATCTGGCGCGGCGTCTTGTCGTAGACCGAGGGCCGCGCTTGCTGGCGGCGCAGCAGGCGCATGTGCTCGCTGGTGCTCATGAAGTCGTCGGGCGAGCGCTTGAAGCGCGCCTCCCACTTGGCCAGGAAGGCCGGGCGGTTGCGCTCCGAGAAGCAGTCCGGGTACATCATGCGGTTGGCGTTGTTCTTGTGGTAGTGCGCGTGGTAGACGCGGTTGTACACGGTCGGGTCGTTGGACGGCGCCTGGTGCTGATCGGCCGCGGACAGGCCGAGGTCGTCGGCGCGGCGCAGCGCGGCCGCCACGTCCATGTCCATGTTGATCACGGTGAAGGGCAGGTCGGCCGAGAAGAGGCGGAACATGTTGCCCTCGTCGTAGTAGTTGGGGTCGACCGACTTGAGCATGTTTTGAGTGACGACCTTGGTCGCGCCGCTGGCGAACGCCGGGTTGGAGATGCGGCAGATCTCGGCTGGCACGTAGCGCTTGTCGATGTTGGGGTCGGCCACGCACATGCGCATGATGTAGCGCGTCTGCGACTCGGGCTCGGGCTCGGCGTACATCACCTTGTGCGTCATGGGCGACTTGGTCATGAAGTGGATGATGGACACGGCGTCCTGCGCGCACTGGAACAGCACCTCGGCGCCGTCCTTGGCCTGCTGCAGCACCGGGATGGCCAGGCGGATGTAGCCCGGCTCGATGACGAGCTGCTGTCGCTCCTGCTGGAAGTAGTCGTCCTCGGACGCGTTGTCCGGGTCCGGCTCGCCGTACGGCCCGCACTGCAGGCGCCGCACCGACACCATGTCGGTCGTCATGGCCTTGATCTTGCCCACGACCTCGGCCTTGAGGTACTTCTTGGGCAGCACGGGCATGATCTGGTCCGCCAAAAAGTTGATCTGGTCGTCGATGGTCGGGACGCGCGCGCCGTTGGCCGGCATGGCCGGGATCTCGCGCCCGCCAATCTGGCAGCTGTCGTACATCCACATCTTGCGCTCCATCTCCATGCCGTCGTACGCCTGCTTCTCCTCGAGGAAGCGCTGCACCTCGGGCTTGGCCAGCTGCTCCAGCACCTTTTTGGAGGGCGGTCCGCGCGCCGACGCACCCGGACCAGCCGGTAGGTTCGGGATCCAGACGCCGTCGGGCACCTCGGGCGCGGGCGCGGTCGGCGCGTCGGCGCCGATCACGTCGCCGTAGGGCAGCGGCGCGAGCGTCTTGTACTTGTCCATGGCCTCGTCGGCGCGCGGGAACCAGTGCTCCTTCATGGCCAGGATGATGTGCGCGCGCACATTGTCCTGCCACTGGCGCGACGTCAGGCCGAGCGCAAAGATGGCGATCTCGACCGTGGCGAAGAGGTGCTTCTCGGTGAGCAGGAAGTGCTCGATCGAGTGCGGCGTGTCCAGCACGGGCGAGTCGGGCGTGCTCCACACCAGGCTGATGGCGTTGAGCGCGACCAGCACGCGCACGATCATACGGAAGCGGTCGATGGCGCGCCGCTCGGCCGTAATGACCAGGCCGCGCTTGGCCGTGAGCCGCGCCACGATCGCAAACACCATGTCGGCGCACGCCACGTCGATCGTCTTGAGGATGCCGCACGACTCCATGTGGAAGAGGTAGGCGATCAGGATTTGGCGCCGCGACCACACGAAGCCCATGAGCGCCATGGCCTCGACCATGGGCGCCTGGCCCGCGCGGCCCGCGCGGCCGACCAGGTTGGCACCGCCGTCGTCCGACTGCTGCGTCGTGTCCTCGGCGCTGATCGACACGCAGAAGCGGCTGAGCATGGGCTTGGGGAAGGCGGTCGAGTCGTCGTTCATGGCGGCGAACACGACGCAGCTCGTGTCGGAGCGGATGAACTCGCCCGCGCGCTTGGGCTCCATCGTGATCGTCTGCACGGCGATGAACTTGGACGTCAGAAACTGCTTGATCATGTTCTCCACGTCGGACGTGGCGCCCTTCTGGCCGCCCTTGCCGCCCGAGCCGCCCGTCACGCCAAAGGTCGACGAGGGTGCGTCCTCCATGATCATGATGAGGCAGGCGTTCTGCTTGCCCGGCACGGCCAGCGCCTTGGGCGTCATGTAGGACAACATGCGCCACGTGCCCTCGAGCAGCAGGCGCGTGAGCAGGATCAGCGCGAACGACTTGCCGACCGAGGGCGGGCCGAGCTGCAGCTGGTGCGGGTTCATGTCGACGCGCGCGTACACGTGCAGCGCCGCGCAGAGAAAGAGGAAGCAGTCCTGGTGCGACGAGATGACGTCCATCACGCTGTTGAGTGTGACAAAGTCCTCGGCGCGCTCGTCCGCGAAGCGCGTCAGGTTGAAGGACCACTGGTCGTGCGGCACGCACAGCGTGTTGTCGTTCTGCGTGAGGTAGTACTGCATGGCGCGCGCGATGGCCTGCATCGAGGGCGGGCAGTCGCCCGTGGGCGAGATGATGTCGCCCAGCTGCTCCAGAAACTCGATCTGCTTGACGCGCCGCGCGCGCCAAAACTCGGGCAGCAGCGTGTCGCCCGTGTGGCGCGCCGACCCGGCGACGGCGTACTTGCTCGTCAGCTCCTTCCACTCGTCGGAGATGCGCTTGGTCAGCGCGTCCATGTCGTTGGCCGGCTGGTTGATGGACGTGAGGTTGCAGAGGTTGAACTTGGCCTCGATCTCGTTCGGGTCGACGAGGCCGTGCTGCTTGGCGAAGCGCGCCTTCTCGGGCGCGTACAGGCGCCGGTCAGCCGACATGTGCGGTAGGTAGCGCGTGCCCAGCTCGCGCGGGTCCAGGTCCGTCTCGGCGATCTGCCACGTGTTCTTGCCGCCCTCGGCGAACCCAAAGACCAGGTTGGCCGTGCCGCGCCCCTGCAGGTACGTGTCCGGGTCGCAGTAGCGCGGGTCGGCATCGAGGCGCCGCGCCTGCTCCAGGTTGTGCGCCACGTCGAACAGGCGCGTCGGGTTGAACGGGCTGTTGCCGTCGTAGAGGTCGACGGAGAAGGCCGGGTCGCGGCTCTCCAGTGGCCGGAACATGTTGGGGTTGTACATGAGGCTGAGCTTGCGCCACTCCATCTGCGTGAGGTGCGTGTAGCTCTCGGGCTTCATCGGGATCTTGCCCTTGGACACGCCGCCGGCCACGCGCTGCTTGTCCAGGTCGCGCTCGTTGCGCTTGAGCAGCGCGATGAACTCGCCAAACAGGCCGCTGCTCGACGGCGGTGCGTACTCGGTGATGCGCAGCCGGTAGACGACGAACTTGTTCGGGTTGCTCTTGTGCGGCACGCGCTCCCAGGTGACGCGCACGATCGACTGCGGCGGCTCGGCCACCGTCGACTCCTCGCCGTCGTCGCCCTTCACCTTGCGGTACTTGGTGGCCACGACCTGGTTGGCCAGGTAGCCGAACAGCACGATGAGGCGCAGGATCATGAGGGCCGTGTCGTGGTGCGTGCCGCGCAGGCTCGTGAAGCCAAACGGGTTGGACGTCCACTGGTCGGCGTCGAACTGCAGCTCCCAGACGTTGAGGATGTCGAGGCGCTCGCGCGCGATCTCGCGCACCGGGTGGTTCATCACCTGGCAGTACTTGGTCTGCGTGCCCAGCAGCGCGTCGAGCGCCGTCATGGCCGTGTTGAGCGGCGGCGCGCCGCCCTTGAACCGCTTGGCGCCGGCCGGTGCGCGGCCGCTCATCTGTGGCTCGGGCTGATCGGCTGCCGCCGCTGCTGCTGCGCCCCCCGCCTGCTTCTTGCGCTTGCGCGACGGAGGGGTTCCCGCCGCCGCCGCTGCTCCACCTCCTCCCCCGCTGCTGCGCGCCTTCTTGCCATGTGGCTCATGCTCGGCGCCAGGCTCGGCTCGCTTCTTGGTATGCGCCGCAGCGGCCGCCGCCACGGGGGAGGACTGGGAGAGGTGCAGGTCCATGGTGCGGTCGATGGAGGTGTGAGATCGCAACGCGCGTGTCTGCCCTCTCGCGCGTCCGCCGTCCCAGACCGAGCCGTTTCGCTGCCACCGCCCGCCTGCGGCTGGGTGAGGGTGAAGGGTTGCGCGGCGACCAGCGAGTTTGCATCCGGCAAACTTTTTTTATGCGCGCACATCGGCGTCATCCGCCCCACCACCACCACCACCACCGCGAACGAAGCAGGCGCATGGCCAGCCACCTGACCGGTCAGCCGCGTTGGCTGTCCGATCACGCACGCGCGGCTTTCGGCATAGCCAACTGCGCGGCCCTATGTGCAAATGTGGAAGCGAGTGTGGTCGGCCTCCGTCCCTTCATCCTTCCTCCCCTCCTGTCAACCCTCGCGCGCCCACTCCTCCTCCCGCTGGCGCACGTCGGCCGTCGACGCTCGGCCGGCCAGCTGCGCGGTCACTTTGGTTGGCAAGCCAGAGCCAGCCAACTGGCAGGTCAGCCGACCCGAGCCAGTTTGGCGGTGGGCTGGCCGACCTGTCAGCCGACCCGGAGGAGGAGGAGGGAGAGCAGTGTCAAGTTGCCTATGCATTTAGGTATATGGGACCTCCCCGCGTTCGACGTAGGAAACGAAGAAATCATATGTGTAAATTTAGCTATAGGCCGAGTGAGGGCGGATGTGGTCTGCCTGCCTGTCTGTCTGCCTGTCTGTCGGTCGGTCGGCCGACCGACCGACCGCTTGCTCGGAGGTCGGCCGCCGCCGCTCGAGCGGCCAGCTGCGCGGTCACTTTGGTTGGCAACGCCTGGCCAGCTGGCAGGCCGGTCGCCCGAGTTGGCCGGGTGGGCGGCTCGGCTCCGGAAAAAAAAGTTGACAGGCCGGGTGGTCGGCTTGACCCGCCCGAAAAAAAAATGACAGGTGGGTGGCCGACCCGGCGGGAGGCGGCGGGGGAGAGGAGGGCGGACGTCGAGTTGCCTACGCATTTATGTATAGGAACAGTGTCCACATTCGACATAGGAAGTGAAGAAATCCTATGTGCAAATTTAGCTATAGGCCAGATGAGGGTGGAGGTCGGAGGTCGCCTGCCCGCCTGCCCACCCATCGGTCGGCCACTCGGAGCTCGGCCGCCGCCGCTCGACCGGCCAGCTGCGCGGTCACTTTGGTTGGCAACACCTTGGCCGGCCGCAGCCGGTCGATCGACCAGAGCTGGTCGACTCGGCGAGTCGACTCCAAAAAAAAATTGGCGCCGGGCTGGCTGGCTGGCCTGGCCAGCGAAAAAAAAGTTGGGCGGCCGACCGACCTGTCGGACGGCGGGCGAGGAGGAGGAGGGGGGGGGGTGAGGCTGCCTGGTTGTGCACGCGTTTAGACATAGGAACAACATCCAATTTCGACATAGGAAATGGATGACCCTGTGTGTAAATTTAGCTATAGGATGCGACAACCCTCGCACGCGTGCAACCGGGTGGTCGACCTCCTCCCCTCTCGAGTCGGTCGGTCGGTCGGTCGGTCGCTCGGTCGGCGGGAGGTCGGCCATCGCCGCTCGGGTGGCCGAGCACGCGGTCACTTTGGTTGGCAAAGCCCTGGCCAGTTGGCAGGTCGGTCGCCCGAGTTGGGCGGGTGGGCGGCTCGGCTCCGAAAAAAAATTGGCGGCCGGGTGGCCGACCTGCCCAGTCGACCCGGAGGCGGAGGGGCGGGGTGCCGGGTCGGCTGTGCATTTAGGTATAGGAGATGGCATCCATCCTCGACATAGGAGACGAAGGAATCCTATGTGCAAATTTAGCTATAGGACGCCGACGACTCCCCGGGACCTCGACCTCGACCTCGACCTCGACCTCGACCTCGACCTCGACCTCGACCTCGATCTCGACCTCGACCTCGACCGACAGCCCGTCGGTGGTCGGCCGCCGCCGCTCGACCGGCCAGCTGCGCGGTCACTTTGGTTGGCAAAGCCCTGCCCGCTTGTGGGTCGTCGGTCGGCGGCGGCCCTCCCTCGAGAAAAAAAAATTGGCGGCTGGGTGGTCGACCCACCCCTCCCGAAAAAAAAGTTGGAGTGGTCGGCCGACCTGTCCGACGGGCGGAGGTGGACGAGGAAGGGAGGGTGTCGGGTTGTCTATGCATTTGTGTATAGGGGCAACACCCGCGTTCGGCATAGGATGTGCCTGGATCCTATATGTAAATTTAACTATAGGCCAAGTGATAGTGCCTGCCTGCCTGCCTGCCTGCCTGTCTGCCCACCCACCCGACCATCGGGCAGTCGACGAGAGGTCGGCCGCCGCCGCTCGACCGACCAGCTGCGCGGTCACTTTGGTTGGCAAAGCCTTGGTGGCTGGTGGTCGACCGACCCGAGCCGGGCGGATGGAGGTCGGCCGCCGGAAAAAAAAATTCGGCAGCCGGGTGGTCGACCTCCCCTCCCGAAAAAAAAGTTGACGCGCGCTCGCCGGAAAAAAAATTGGCGGCCGGGTGGCCGACCTCCCCTCCCGAAAAAAAAGTTGGCGAGTAGGCAGCCGATCAGCCGGCGACGAGGAGGAGGAGGAGTGGGGGGGCCTCTTGGTCGTGTATGTATTTCGGCATAGGAGGCGTGTCCGAATTCGGCATAGGATGTGCCGAATCCTATGTGTAAACTTAGCTATAGGGTGGAGCGACGACCTGGCCACCCTCCCGTCCGCGCGGCCCCCTCCCTCGAGAAAAAAAAAATTCGGCGGCCAGGCGATCGACCACCTCGCCCGAAAAAAAAAAGTTGGCGGCCGGCCGACCAGCCGGGCGGACAGACGGGTGAGCAGGTGGCCGACCAGGTGACACTTTGGTTGGCAAAGCATTTGCAGATAGGCAAGTGGTGCGGGTTGGTGAGTGGCTATGTCGAAATGAGCGCGATTGTATTGTATGTGGGTGTTCGAGATAGACAGAGTGGGCAAGGAAGAAAGTAGTGGTATGGTGGGTGGAGCTAGAGCTTGTAGTGCAGGCCACCGGGCGCGAGGACGGCGACGGGCACCTTGATGTAGTCGGTGTTGGCCACGCCCTGCGGGTTGGCGACGGTGCCGTATAGCTCGGTGACCTCGCGCACAGCGAACACGCGCGCCAGCAGCGTGAGGGGGAAGAGCGTCTGCCAGGTGTCCGGGTTGCGGTTGCGCTCGGGCGTAGTGACCTCGACGCCGTTGATGTGCACGCGGTCCTCGGCCGTCACGATCTGCAGCGTCACGCCGGGCACGCCCAGCGGGATGAGCCACTTGGGCTCGTGGCCGCCGGGCGTCTCGAACACGTCGGCCAGGTTCACGTCGCGGTCGTCGCGACCGTCGAGCACCACGGTCAGCTCGACGCGCGGCTCCTCGCCCCGACCAAACAGCACCTCGCACGTCATGTTGCACGGGTCGAGGTAGTCGTCGATGCGGCACTGGATGGCGGCCAGCAGGTTGCGGCCCGCTGCACCCGGTTTCTTCATCGCCGGTCGCTCGTCATTGCTGGCTGTTGCTGCTGCTGCTGCCGGGGTGGTGGTGGCAGACATGGATGGACGACGAGGGATGGGTGAGACTGTGATGCGCGCGCATGCGAATAATCGGCCGGGCGGGGGTGGGTGCGCGATCGATCCGTTTCTGGTGATTGGCGTTGGGTAGGGGGGAGGAGGAGCGGGTGGCCGATTCGTCGTTTCACACTTTCACATCCTTCCTCGCCATGTGCATCATCTGCACCGATCCGATCGAGTCGCTGCTCGGGGTGATCGAGCTGAACTGCTCCTACTGCCCCGACGTGGTGGCCATCCCGGCCGAGCTCACCCAGCTAACCTCCGTGACCTGCGTCAGCTGTCCGCGCTTGGCGTCCATCCCGGCCACGCTAACCCGTCTGCTCCATCTGAGCTGCACCAACTGCCCTCTCGTGACGTTCATCCCCTCCACCTTCACCCGCCTGGTCCGTCTGTCTTGCCATGGCTGCCCCCTCATCACGACAATCCCCTCGCAGCTCGTTCGCCTGGCCCATCTGAGTTGCTCCGACTGCCCTCGCTTGGTGGCCATCCCGGCCACCCTCGATCGCATAACCTATCTGGACTGCGCCCGCTGCCCCCTCCTGGTATTCATTCCACCCGCCAAGCGGGCATATTGCCATGGCTGCCCCTGGCTCCCCCAGAACGCCGCCGACTACCCGACGCACATCCCCTCCCTTTTGCGCCTCCAGCGCTGGTTCCGCACAGGGGAGAAGCAGACATTCAAGCGTTGGATTCGCACCAGGGCATTTAACGAGTGGATTTTCCATCCCGACCAGATCGGTGGCAAGCTGGTGAAAAGGCAAATGGAAGCGGAATTGGGCGCGATGAGGCCGGCAAAGGTGCAGCGATTGGAGTGAAACGGGCCCGCGCATGCACTTGTGCCCCATTCTGCGTTCTCGCCTTTTGGTCCCATACACGTTCACACACACTTTCACACCCCCCGCCCTCTCCCGCGCCATGTGCCGCATCTGCGCCGGCCCACTCGAGTCGCTGCTCGACGTGACGGAACTGAACTGCGCCGGTTGTCCCGATCTCGTGGTCATCCCCGACATCCTCACCCGCCTAACCACACTAAACTGTGCCTACTGCCTCCGACTGACGACGATCTCGTCAGAGCTCGTCGCTCTGACCTTTCTGGACTGCACTGGCTGTCCGCTCTTGGCGTCCATTCCCTCCACCCTCACACACCTGGAGAGGCTGTACTGCATGGGCTGCTTCCTTCTTACCTCTATCCCCGATACATTCGTTGCGCTGACCCGCCTGACCTGCTCGCGCTGCCCTCGCCTCGTGTCAGTCCCCGATGCGCTCATTGCGCTGACCAGTCTGGTCTGTTCGGACTGCCCGCGTCTTGCGTCCATCCCCGACACACTCGTCCACCTCGACTATCTGGACTGCAACGGCTGTCGCCTCCTCACATCGATTCCGCGCGCCCAGTGGACATACTGCTACAACTGCTTCTGGCTCCCCGGGACCGCCAACTCGTTCGCCGTCCGCTTGCCGTACCTTTTGCGGCTTCAGCGCTGGTTTCGCACGGGGAAAAAGCAGGTATTCAAGCGCGTCATCCGCACACGGGCGTTCAACGAGTTCGTTTTCCATCCGGATCGAATCGGAGGAAAGATGGCGAAAAGGCAGATGGAAGCGGAATTGGGCGCGATGCGACCGGAAAAGAAGCAGCGAGTGGAGTGAAACGGGCCACCGCGTCCACTTGTGTCCATTCTGCGTTTCTCGTCTGATCCAATACATACATGTCCACACTTTCACTTCCCGTCAGCCATGTGCCTCATCTGCACCGAGCCGGTCGATTCGCTGCTCGAGCTGGACGGACTGAACTGTTCCGGCTGTCTCGAGCTCGAGACCATCCCTGCCGCCCTCGTGAACCTGGTCAACCTGAACTGCTCCTACTGCCCTCGCCTGCGATACATCCCGCCCACTCTCGTTCGACTCAAGCAGTTGAACTGTCGATCGTGCCCGCTCCTGGAGTCCATCCCCTCCACGCTCGTCGGCCTTACCTACTTACACTGCGCCTTCTGTTCTCTGCTGGCGTCCGTGCCGTCCACGCTCGTGCGGCTGCGCTACCTGTACGTGTATGGCTGTCCGCTCATCGCATCCATCCCCGACACGTTCGTGCAGTTGAAGTCTCTGGACTGCGAGCGCTGTCCACTCATCGCGTGCATCCCATCCACACTTGTGAGCCTGAATGAATTCTGCTGTCGCAACTGTTCCGCTCTCACATCCATCCCAGCCGAACTGGTGCACATTCGCATGATCATCGCAGACGATGCGATGCTCGTCGACATCCTCTTCACTGGCAAGTTCCCTGGGCTTGTGGCGCTCAATTGCCAGTCGCGCGAATGGACGCTTGCTCAATTGGAGCCGCGCGTGCAGCAACTACAGCGCGCCTACCTCGCTCAGTCCCGGGTGATCGACCTGCTGGCGGCCAAGCAGGGCACGCCCCTCGCTCTGCACATCGCCTCGCGCTACCTCGCGCCGCTCGCCATCACCGCCGCCCACCCGCTCCGCATCCGCGCCATGCACAAGCGCGAGCAGCTTGCCGGCGACGCCCACCAGGGCGAGACAAAGAGACAGAAAACGGAGTAGAAGGGTGGGGGATGGCGACTTTCCCCTCTCGTTGTATGGTGTACATGATTCGACATAGAATTACTCAATCGCGACCTTTGCGACTTGCGCGGCGATCGCGTCTGCCTGCTTGCGCTCTTCGATCCCGCGCAGCAGCTTGCGGATCTCGCTCGCGCCCGTGCCGGTGATCAGCCGGCAGATCCGGTCGGTGTCCGTGCGCAGGTCGACGACGTGGACGTCGAAGTAGTCGTTCCCCGCTCGGAGCGCGTTGATGTCGAGGCCGTTCGCCTCGGCCCTGCACACGCCACACAGGAACTCCACCACGTCGTCGCGATGCGTGAACAACCCTCCCAGCCGATCGAACGTGCCGAGTCGCGCGTTGAACCCATTGCGCACGACGTACGCCAGGAAGGGCGCGGACGTCGGGTCCGCCTTCTGTCTGGCCGCGAACGTAGCGTCCATCTTCGTGCGCATATCGATCAGGTGGTCGGCGGCCGTGCGCGCGCAGTCGCGCTGCTGTCGAGCCTCAGCGTCGCGCAGCAGCTTGTGGATCTCGTCGTCGCTCGCGCTCACCAGCAGCTCGTGGATCTTGGCGGCGTCCGTGCGCACGTCCACGACGTGGATGTCGAAGCAGTCGTGCTCCCCGCCAACGTCGCCGACGCGACCGCTCGTCTCGGCCAGGAACACACCACACGTGCCGATGGCGTCGACCACCAATTCGCGGTTCGGGTACAGCCCTCCCAGCCGATCGAATGCGCCGAGTCGCGCGTTGAACCCATTGCGCACGACATACGCCAGGAAGGGCGTGGACGTCGGGTCCGCCTTCTGCCTGGCCTCGAACGCGGCGTCCATGTTCATGCACATGTCGTGTAGGTGCTCGGCGGCCGTGCGCGCGCGCGTGGCGACGACGAGATTCAAGAGTTCGGATTCGGATGCGGATGCCATGGTCGACGGCGGGTGAGTGGGTAAGGCTGGGGCTGGGGCTGGGGTGGATGGAAGAGTGAGCAGGTGCGTGTGGGTGGCTGGTTGCAGACAGACAGACAGCCAGGCACAGCATCGGGTGTCATCCGTTTTACGCGCCCGCGAGTGGCAACACCAGGGCGCATTCGATCCACACACACATTCAAGCTCAATCCATTCCCCCTCTCGCCACCCTCTCTCTCTCTCTCCCGCCATGCACGCCACCCGCCGCACCCTTTCGAAGCTGCCATCGCCGCGACGCACAGCCCCGCCATCCCGCTTCGCACAGACGGAGCAAGCACTGACGGACGTGGTCGCATCGTTCGCCAACTCGTATGTGTGGATGGCCGCCATGACAGGCGCAATGGGCCTGGTGGTCGCCTGCACCGCTGGGGTCGGCCCGCGCGTCATCGCGTGGCGCGTCGCGCAGCTCGAGCGCGAGGAGAAGGGGAAGCAGCAGGCCGACCCCGACCCGGCACGTGCGCAGTGATGCGACCCACCTCCACTTCCACCCGGCGCTGTCGTACAGTGTTCAGTACGTTGGGTTTTGATCCCAGAGACCAGGGTTAGATCCCCTGCAGCGCTCCCTTTCCTTCCCCCCTCTCCTCCTCCCTCCCTTCTCGGAGCCGTAGTACAGCTGGCCCAGTACACGAGACTCTGACTCTCGCAACCAAGGTTCGAATCCTTGCAGCTCCCCTCTTCCTTTTTTTGCCCACTTGCGCCTACTCACTCTCTCATCCACTCACCCACTCGCTGCGCCATGGGACTGGTGGCGGAAGCGATGCGTGTCATCTACGTTGAGCTGCTCGAGCGCACAGGCGTCCTGCCCGTGCTGCAGTGCCTGTTCGGTGCCTGCTTGTACCTCTGCTGGCCTCGTCACGGGAACCCGCTCACATAACGGAGCGATTGTACCCTTCGTCTCTCGTGCATTCACACATCACGTGCCATCACATTCCAAACTCTATACCTCCTCCCTCCGTCCATTCGTCCACACCACCACCACCACCACCTCGCATGGTCGCCTCTGCACGGAACAGTCTCGTGGCTGGGTGTTTGGTCTGGCCCTTTCTCTGGTGCGCGGAGGTTACCAGTCGCGTCCGATCGGGCATGGCATGGATGCAGGCAGTCGACCGCGTCGGCACTGGGCTGATTGGCATGTGGATGGATTACCCACTTGGGACATGCCACGCCCTGCTCCTATCGCTTTTTGTCGTCCTGTGTGTGTATCTTCTTTTCGACACGATCGACACCTGTACCACCCCCGGTCCGCGGGGCCCCACGCCGCGATCGGAGCCGAACCCGGAGCTCGATTGGACACTACAGCTCCCGCTGCACCTGCTGCCGATGTCGCGCTGGAGCGGAGAGGAGATGGGAGACTACCGCCTGCTCTCAGTCGCCGCCGCCGCGCCTGCAGCGTAAACGCACGGCCACATTCACCTGGCGTCGCCTCCCCATCCTCCCCACCGTCTCCTCGCGCGCGCGTGTGGGTGCACACGTCCAAATGCATAAACGAATGGTCGCGTTGCCCCGCGGGGCGCGCGTCGCCTTGAGTGTCGTGATCGCGTGCGTCGTTTGCTCGATCCAATTCGCCGACGGCGATGACGTGCGCAGCATGAGTGGACTGGGGTGGCGGAGCGCAGCGGAGTGGGCGCAGCGCATCGCGCTCTCGGGCGGTCTGCTGCTCCGGGTCTGGCAGTCGGGCGCGTGGGGCAAGTGCTGTCTTGCGATCTGCTTCGCAATCAACGTTGGGTGCACCTACGAGGCGCTCGCGCCCAAGCCACCACCGGCGCGTCCACCGCTACTGCTACCCGCTCGGCTACCCGCCAATCGGCGTGCACCCGCTGCTGCCCTTGTGCTCGACCACCGATCGCGCCGCCTTGTTGCTGCACCCGCTGCGTAAAAGAGTGGCTGATTGCAATGAGTGCAATAGGCGGGCCCAGTGGTCCAAATTTACCTTTTTTGTTCTCGCCTGATCCCTTACCCATACACGCCTCTCATTCCACTTTAACCTCGATCTGGACCTCGATCTCGCCCTCTTGCCCCACTACCCGATGACTGTGTTTGTGGTGGTGCGGCGCGGCAACTGGCTGCGCAACATCCTGCCGTGGGTGGCGAGTAAGTGTGGCAGCGCGCGCAACAGCTCGTGGATGTCGTGCGCCCTGTTCTTCACGGCGCGCTGCACGCAGCAGCCCTCGAGCTGTCCGCTCTGCAAGCGCTCGACCCTGCCCTTGCAGCGGCGCGTCTACCACACCCTCTTCCTGCACGTGGATGCGGTGCACGGCGTGCGCGCGCTGGTGGACGAGCCGTTCGCCAAGACGAGCGTGTGGATGTTCATCAAGCTGGCGCGCGTCGGCGACAGCCAGGCGCTCAACTTCTTCCACCACGTGTCGGGCATGAACTACAACTTCCGCGGCATCACGCTCAACTTCCTGCCCCTCTTGGGCCTGGCCGTGGGCGTGCAGCGCGACAACGACATGACGGACACGACGTCCGTCTTTTGCAGCGAGGCCATCACGGCGTTCGTGCAGGCCAACGGCTACGACATGGGCTTGACGCCCTGTCTCACCACACCGCAGATGCTGGTCAACGCCCTGCTCACGCAGTTTGCGAGCGAGCTGCTGCACGAGCAGCTCATGATCGACCCACGCCAGCCGGCCGACGCACCCATCAACGCGCGGCTCGTTCGCGTGCCGAGCAACGACGACCCCGATGTCTGAGAGAGAGAGAGAGAGAGAGAAAAGAATGTAGACTGTGTTCGTGTGTAGTTTTTTTGATACAAGTACAATGCGCGCTTAAGCGCGCGAGTCCGAGCAAGAGAGAAAGAGAGAGAGAGAGGGAGGGAGGGAGAGAATGGATGCGCGCGTGCGTCTACTCCTCCTCGTCGGAAGACGAGTCTGACCCGTCATCATCGTCCGAGGAAGACGCGTCGGCGTTGTCGTCGTCGTCCGACGACTCGGCGGCCTTGGCAGCGGCAGCCTTGGCCTTCTCGGCAGCGGCAGCGGCGGCCTTGGCCTTGGCGGCGGCGGCGGCCTTGACCTTCTCGGCTGCGGCGGCGGCGGTGGCCTTGGCCTTCTCGGCGGCGGCAACGACGGCAGCGGCTGCCTCGGCCTTGGCCTTCTTGCTCGCCTCCACCTCCTCTTTGCTCTTCTTGCTCTTCTTGGGCGTCGCGGCGGCAGCGGGCTCGTCCGACGTAGCGGGAGCGGGAGCGACGGGTGCCGACGTGGATGCCTTCTTGCTGCTGCTCTTGGCCGACTCGGCGTCCTTGCTCTTCTTGCTCTTCTTGGCGGGCGAGGCGGGCGCCGATGCGGGCGTGGACGTGGGTGCGCCGTCGTCGTCGGCAGCAGCGGCAGCAGCAGCGGGCGGCGTCTTGCGCTTCTTGCTGGGCGCCGGTGCAGCGGCGGTGGCGGGGGAGGGAGACGCAGCGGGTGCGGCGGACGCATCGGTCGCCATCACCGCGTCGGGCGCGGCCTTGGGCTTGGGCGGTGCGCGGGACTTCTTGGGCGGGGCGGACGCGGCGGCGGCGGCGGCGTTGGCGGCGGCGGCGAACGTCTCCTTGTAGGCCGCGAGGAGCAGCGTGTCGTGCTTCTGCTGCTGCTCCTGAACGGCAATGAGGCGGGCGAGGAGGTCCTTCATCATGTCGAAGTCGGTGGCGCTGGCGGTGTTGATTGAGGGAATGGCTGCGGCGGAGGCGGCGGAAGTCGGAGCGGACGCGTTGCGCTGAACGGGCGACGGGGAAGACGAGGGGGTGGAGTGGCTGTTGGAAGTGTGGCGCTGCGGCGGCTGCGAAGATGTGAGCACTTTGCTGCTGCTGCGCATTCCGGGCGCGGCGCTGTAGTGGCCGTCGAAGGTGGTGGCGGCGGCGGCAGCCGCAGACGTGTCAGTGGGCTGCGAGGAGGAGGTGGGAGACGCCGGGTGCATGACGGCGTGCAGCTGGGGCGACATGACCATCGGAGCGGGCGAGTCGGACAGACTGGTCGAGCGCTCGTGCTCACCCACGGAGCTGCTGCTGCCAATGGTGGCCATGGCGGCGTCGAAGTCGGAGCCGTCGAGGGGCTGGCCCTGCGAGGCGTCGAGCAGGGAGAAGGGCGGCGGCAGGTGCGAGGGGGCGGCGGACGAGGTCGAGAGGGTGGACATCTTGGCGGAGGGAGGGAGGGAGGGAGGGAGGGCGGAGACTGGACTGAACTGAACTGCTTGGAAGTGTGACGAGAGGGGACAGACCGCTTGACCGGGAGGGGAGCGCGGCGGCGGCGGCGGCGGCAGCGCTGGACAAGCGCTCTCGATCGTTTCGCGGCCGTGTCGTTTGTTCTGCGCCGCGGCTGCTCCGTTTCAGATCCACAGGCTCGACTGAAACGGACGAGACAGGCCAGCCGCAGCAGCTCGGCCCAGCCCAGCCCGGTCCCCGCCCAGCCACACTTCCACCGCACTCGCTCCCTTCCCGCCCACCACCCACCACCATGGATCCGATTCGCGCCGCCGACGAACAGTACGACGACCAGCTCTTGCCCGCTCACCCACGGAGCCGCGTCTTCGTCGTCCCGCGCCAGGCCGCGCAACGCATCGCCCGTCGCGAGCGCGAGCGCGCCGCCTCCGGCTCGCGCCAGGTTCACGACCTCTCGTCCTCACCCGCTCCGTCCGACGACGAGGGTGAGGGCGAGGGCGACGCGGAACCCGCCGCCGCCGCCGCCGCTGCCGCCGCGCCACCCGCGCACGCTCGCGCCGGTGCCAGTGCAGCGACAGGTGAGGAGGAGGAGGAGGAGAGCTGGGTGCGCGACGCGCCGGGGCACATCGCGGTGAGTCGCGTCGTGCCGGGCAGCGCCGAGGTCGACACCTACACGTGCTGCATCGGCGCGCGCTGCAACCTGAGCCTGCCTCGCGAGGTGGTCATGCTGGGCTGCCAGCACGTCGTGTGTCGCCCCTGCTTCGACGAGATGCGCGGCGCCCGGTGCTGCCCCATCTGCAAGACGGCCGCGCCGTCCATGGGCACGCTGTCCAACGCCTTCGCCATGGCGTCCATCTCGCGCCTGCTTGTGCGCTGCTCGCGCAGCTCGCTGGGCTGCACGTCCGTCTACGCCGTCGGCGCCGGTTTCAAGGGCGACGCGGAGCACCACGAGGTCTGTCCGTACCACGACGAGGTGTGCGGCGACTGCGGCGAAGAGGTCCACGTGCAGCGCATAGCCGACCACCGCGCCTTCTGCTGCCCCAAGCGCCTCGTGACGTGCGACGACTGCCAGGAGCAGGTGGTGTTCGACGCGAAGGAGCAGCACGACGGCGGCGACGTGCGCTGCAAGGGCTGGGTGCCGTGCCCCAACAAGTGCGCGACGCTGGCCATCCTACAGCCGCGCACCGGGGCCGAGGCGGCTGCCCTGTCGGCGGCGTCCGTGCAGCTCGTCAAGGCGAGCCAGCTGGACGCACACCTGGCCTCCGACTGCCCGATGCGCCGCGTGCCGTGCCGCTTCCCGTCGTGCGCCGACCGCACCCTCTACGCGCACCTCGTGCCCCGCCACAACAACAAGCGCAAGAACATGGCGCTCCACCTCGACAGCATGGCTGCGGCCTTTTTCGGCGGCGGCGGCGGCGGCGCAGCGGCGCAGCAGCAGCAGCACCCCAGCCAGCGCTGCCCCTTCTCCAGCGTGGCCATGACGCGCCTGCTCAGCGACCGGTTCAGTCTGCCGCGCCACCCGGCGCTCTCGGCGCGCGGCGCGCGCTCCTACCTGCTCGCTCGGCGCGACGCCGGCGCCCACGCGCACGTGTGCCTCTACTCGGCTGTCGTCGGCGACACGCGCCACGTGCAGATCGAGTTCAAGACTGAGACGATCGGGCGCGATCAGCGCGCCATCAACAAGAAGGTCGGCATCGTGCTGTCCTACGTGGCGCCGCCCCAGGCCGGGCAGCTCGGCGAGAGCGCGGTGCGCGAGACCTTCAAGGCCGAGTTCACGCTCAGCAACAGTGACGAGTCGCACACCCTCAGCGCCTTCCCGACCGAACTTATCGCACGCGCGCGCCAGGTGGGCGAATCCGACCTCCACTTCCGCGTGCAGGTGTGGGAGAGCACTGCGTAGAGCCAGCCAGCCAGCGCATCGCCTTTGTCCTTCTCCTCCTCCGCGCGGCGCCCTTTGCCCATCCACTCCACTCCACTCCCTCCGTCGCGCCAGCCGCCGCGCCCCCCCCCCCTTCCCTCTGTGCGCTTCCTTTCATTCTCGTATCTCTAGACACCTCATCGATACAGCGATCTCCTTTCAGCTCCTTTGTTCGCGCCATCGCGCCTCGCTCTTTCGACGCAGTGCACGCACACACACACGCGCGGATATGGATGGCGTTGGGAGTGACTGTCCGCACTGCCGCGACGGTACGCTGCACCCGCAGTTCGTGTCGCTGCTGTGCGACAAGCGCCTGACGCTGCACGAGCTGCTGCACCAGCCGCGCGCGAGCACGTCCACGTACTGGGACTTTTCGCGGCAGCCGCTGTGGAACCTGCGCTCGCACAACCGCGAGCGGCGCTTTCGCATCGGGCCCAAGGCCACCAAGCACACGGCGCCGCACCACCAGAACGAGCTCATCATCGGTCCGTTCTTCGGCAACGCGTGTCTGTTCGTGCGCACGATCAAGGAGCGCAGCCGCAAGTTCCGCTCGCGCATCGCGCGCGGCGTGCGCCTGGCGCAGGTGTGGCACCTCGTGGACCCGACGCAGCGCGGCGAGCCGCTGCGCGTCTGGGGCTCGGACCAGCCGGGACACAGGGAAATGATCGAGGACATCTGTGACAAGGCAGCGACCGAGACGATGGAGCACAAGAGCATGCTGGCGCTGCTGCGCGTGGCAAGCAGCCTGCTGACGCTGCCGGCAACCGATGCGCCCGTGCCACCCTCGCCCTCTCCTTCTCCTTCTCCCTCGCCGCCCGCGCCTGCGCAGGCACAGCCCGTCGTCGATTCGGCCATGAGCACGTAGGGCCTTGTTCTACTCCGTCCGTTGATGCTTTGCGGGCCGCATGTTGCCCAATTCCGCTTCCATTTGCCTTTTCACCAACTTTCCTCCGATCCGGTCTGGATGGAAAACGAACTCGTTGAACGCTCGCGTGCGGATGACTCGCTTGAAAACCTGCTTCTTTCCGTGGCGGAACCAGCGCTGGAGCCGCAAAAGGGAGGGGAGGTGCGCGGGGAAGGCGCGGGCGTTCTGTGGAAGCCACGGGCAACCAGCGCAGTTGATGGCATTGCATGTCGGCGGGATGGACACGAGGCGGCGACAGTCGAATGCCACCAGTCGTCGAAGGCGAACGAGAGTCGACGGGATGGAAGTGAGGCGTGTGCACCGACCGCATTCGAGGATCCGCAGATGGACGAGGGTGTCGGGGATGGACACCAGCAGCGGGCACTCGTCGCACGACAGGTAGGCCAGGTTAACGAGAGTGGCAGGGATGAACGCCACGAGCGGACAACAGTCGCACGTCAGCTGGGTCAGGCTGGTGGGCATGTCGACAGGGAGCACCATGAGCGGGCAATGGGCGCAATACAGCTGCTCCAAGGCGCGAAGCGTACTAGGGATCGACTCTAGCAGAAGGCAGCAGGTGCAGGTCAGTTTGACCAGGCGCGTGAGCGTGGGCGGGATGGACTCCAGGCGCCGGCAATAAGCACAGCTCAGCGAGACGAGCCGGGTGAGCGTTGCCGGGATGGACGCGAGGCGATTGCAACCGGAGCAGTCCAATCGCGCCAGCTGTGTGAGTGTGGACGGGATGGACGGCACGAGGGTGGACCACGAGCAATTCAGACGCTGCAGCCGGACGAGTGTGTCCGGGATGGACACCAGTGACGAGCAGTCCGAGCAGTCCAGCGCAGTCAGGCCGACGAGCTCGACCGGGATCGAGGTCAGAAGCGAACAACCGTCGCAGAATAGGTTGGTCAGCTGGACGAACGTGGCGGGGATGGATGTCAGAAGAATGCAGTCCTTGCAGCGCAAGGAGCGCAGTCGCGACAAGGTGAGAGGAAGGGACGCCAGCAAAGGGCAGCCAGAGCAGTCCAGCGCGGTCAGGGCAGTGAGTGTGTCGGGGATGGTAGCCAGCAGCCGACAGTCGCTGGTTTGCAGCGACTGCAAGTTGACTAGCTCCGGTGGGATGCCCACCAGGTCGTGGCAGTGGGAGCAGTCGAGCTCGGTCAGCTCGACCAGCGACTCGACGGGGTCCGTGCAGATGCGGCACATTGGCGCGAGAGTGAAAGTGGAAGTGTGAATGGCAGTGTGTATGCGAAGAAAGAGGTGGACGAGCACAATGGTGTTTGCGGGCCCGTTTCACTCCACCCGTTGCTGCTTTGCCGGTCGCATGTTGCTCAATTCCGCTTCCATTTGCCTTTTCACCAACTTTCCGCCGATTCGATCCGGATGAAGAACGAACTCATTGAACGCTCGTGTACGGATCACGCGCTTGAAAACTTGCCTCTTGCCCGTGCGGAACCAGCGCTGGAGCCGGAGGAGAGAGGGGAGGTGGAGCGGGTAGTCGGCAGCGTTTTGCGGGAGCCAGGGACATCCATCCAGATACCGAAACACGCTGTGCGGTGGCACGATCGGGAGGGCAACGAGACGCGGGCAGTCGAATACCTCGAGGCGCTCGATGCGAGGGAGTGCGTCGGGGAGCGACAAGAGGCGATCGCATCGGCCGCACTCGAGGGTGACCAGGTTCACGAACGCCGACGGGATGGACGTCAGCAATGGACACTCGAAGCACGCAAGGTACGTCAGGCGGACGAGCGTGGATGGAATGGCGGACACGAGCGGGCAGAGGCCCACGACCAGCGTCGTCAGGCTGGTCGACGTGTCGGGCGAAAGGGACAGCCGCGTACAATGCGACGCGTACAGCGCGCGCAGGCGAACGAAGGTGGACGGAATCGACTCGATGAGGACGCAATAGGAGCAGTTGATCGTCTCGATGCGAACGAGCGTGTCCGGGATGTGCGCGAGGAGAGGGCAGTAGGTGCACAGCAGATGGGTGAGGTGGACGAGCGTGTCCGGGATGGCCGCGACGAGTCGGCAGCCGCAGCAGTTTAGACGCGCCAGCTGCACAAGGGTCGGCGGGATGAACGCGACGAGCGGACTCCACGAGCAGTCCAAGTGGACCAGGCGCACGAGCGTGTCGGGGATGGACACGAGGAGCGGACAGTCGGAGCAGCGCATCGTTTCCAGATGGACGAGCTCCGGCGGGATGGCGGAGAGTGTGTCGCACCCCGAACAGTCCAGTTCGGTCAGCTCGACCAGCGACTCGACGGGGTCCGTGCAGATGCGGCACATGGCAGCGGATGGGAATGGAAGTGTGACTGAGCGTGTGCGTGGAGGACCGAACAGATTAACAAGTGGGCCCGCGGGCCCGTTTCACTCCGTCCGCTGTTGCTTTGCGGGCCGCATCGCGCCCAATTCGGCTTCCATTTGCCTTTTCACCAGTTTGCCCCCGATTCGGTCCGGATGAAAAACGAACTCGTTGAACGCTCTGGTGCGCAACACTCGCTTGAATACTTGCTTCCGACCGCGGCGGAACCAGCGCTGGAGACGCAAAAGGGAGGGGATATGCGTGGGGTAGGCGGCCGCGTTTTGCGATAGCCATGGACAGTCGTAGCAAAGCACGCGGTCCACATCGCTGGGAATGGACGCCAGGCGAGGACAGCTGTAGCAGGACAGATAGGTCAGACAGACGAATGTGCCGGGAATGGAGAGCAGGAGCGGACAGTAGTAGCAGTACAGGACGGCCAAGTGGACAAGGGTAGATGGGATGGACGCCAGGCGAGGGCAATAGGAACAGTCCAGGTAGACGAGGTCGGCGAGCGTACCGGGGATGGATGCGAGGACATGGCACTCGGCACAGTTCAACTCGCGCAGGTGAATGAGGGTTCCAGGGATGGACGCCAGACGGGAACAACCGGAGCAGACCAACTCGCGCAAGCGGACGAGGGTGCCAGGGATGAACACCAGGCGGCGACAACCGGAGCAGTGCAGGCGGGTCAAGCGAACGAGCGTGTCGGGGATGGAGGCGAGTGCACGACAGCCACCGCAGTACACAGTGACCAAGTTCACGAGGGTGGATGGGATGGACGCGAGGACGGGACAGTAAACACAGTCCAAGTAGATCAGGCGTTCGAGGGTGGATGGGATGGACGCGAGGACGGGACAATAGGAGCACGTGAGCCGGGCTAAGCTGACCAACTCGACCGGAATGGTCACTAGGAGAGGACACCGGGAGCAGTCGAGCGACTGCAGGCGGGTGAGTTCGGATGGGATGGCCACCAAGCCAGCGCAGCCAGAGCAGTTCAAGTGGGTCGCTTCCAGCAGCGACTCGACCGGCTCCGTGCAGATGCGACACATGCGGACGTAGGCTCTCGCCTCTCGAGAGGGCAGTTGAAGGTGTGGTGCGACTAGACAGAACACACCAGGCGGTGGGCACGGGGGTGAGTAGGATCCGTTTCTCGCCGCGGGTTTGTCTGGCTACGCCGCGTAGCACACCTGGCCATTGTCCCGAGTGTGCACACACACACACACACATGGCCGACCCGACCCCCTCTTCCGCGGCAGCGGCTGCCGCACCCGCCACCGACGACGACGACGACCCGGCCACCGCCCTCCTCTTCCCGACGCTCGACGCGGCGTTCGAGAGGCGGCTCCGGCGCGGCCGCTCCGCCAAGCCCGCCCTCTTCACCAAGCGCAACTGGGCGCTGCTCGTGCTCGCCAGCATCCACGCCGTCCTCACGGCGCGCGACGACGCCAAGCCCCACCGCGCGCGACTCACCTGCGACGTGGTCGCCCACGACGTGCCGCACGTCAGCGAGGCCATCGCCTACCGCGCGTCCGGCCCGCCCGACCGCCTCGCCCTGCTGGCATGGGTGCGCGCGCGCGTCTGCACCAGCGACGAGGCGGCGCGCTGCTTCCACGCGGCCATCCACGCCAGCCAGGTCGACGACCCGGTCGTCGGCAACTTCACCTGTTGCTTCACCCAGACGCGCGACACCGCCGCCGTCAAGGTCGTACTCTATGGCAACCGCAAGCTCGACGCGCGCACGGGCGAGGTGACCGGGCCCGGCCGCTCCGAGACCGAGCACACCATGGCACTCGCGTTCGTGCCGCTCGTGCACGCGCTCATGATCCTCGGCAACCTGCACGACTGGCTGCTCGAGCAGCCCGACCTCGTCCCGCCCGGCGCGCAGGCCAGTGGCGTGCTGCGCGCGAGCGAACCCATCCCCTTGCTCGACAAGAAGCGCATGGCGGTGAACGACGTGGCTTGCTTTCTGTATCACTTTGTTGCGAACCGATAAGGGTACTTGCACCCATCACTCCAGCAGTCGCTGTCTCTTTCGCATGCCATCCAATGAAGCAGCAATGCCCCTCTTTGTCACCCTGCCCCCGATTCGGTCGGGGTGGTAGATGAACTCGTTGAACGCGCGCGTGCGGATCACGCGCTTGAACACCTGCTTCTTGCCCATGCGAAACCAGCGCTGGATGCGGATGAGAGACGGGAGATGCGCGGGGTAGATGTTGGTGTTTTGTGGCAGCCACGGGCAGGCAGAGAAGCTCGTATAGGCCAGATTGGCAACGTCGGTTGGGATGTAGGTCAGAAGACGGCACTCGTGGCAATCGAGTGCGCACAGATGGATGAGCGTGGAGGGGATGCACGCGAGGCGGGGACAGCGTGAGCAAAAGAGTCGCTCCAGGTTCACGAGCTCAGGTGGAATGGCCACCAGAAGCAAACAGCGGGAGCAGTCCAGCGTCCGCAACGCGACGAGCTCCGGCGGGATGGACGACAGGCGTGGGCAATTGTAGCAATACACCGCGGTCAACTTCACGAGTGTGGCGGGGATGGACACGAGGTTCGGGCAGCGGGAGCAGTGCAGCGTGAGCAGGTTCACGAGCTCCGGTGGGATGGCAACCAGCGTGGGACACCGGGAGCAGTCCAACTCGGTCAGCTCAGCGAGCGACTCGACCGGGTCCGTGCAGATGCGGCACATGGCGTGTCGAGCGAGGAGGGAAAGTGGAAGTGTGAATGGCAGTGTAAGAGGGAAAACGCGAGTTTGACGGAACAAAACCAAATGTGCCCGTCGGCCCGTTTCACTCCACTCGCTGCTTCTTTGTGGGCCTCATCGCGTCCAACTCCGCTTCCATTTGCCGCTTCACCAGCTTTCCTCCGATTCGCTCGGGGTGGAAAATCCACTCGTTGAACGCGCGCGTGCGGATCACCCGCCTGAACACCTGCTTCTTGCCCGTGCGGAACCAGCGCTGGATGAGGAGGAGGGAGGGGATGTGCATGGGGTAGGCGTAACGGTTTTGCGGCAGCCACGGACAGCCGTAGCAGTACACGTTGGTCACTCCGATGGGGATGGACGTCAGGCGAGGGCAGTAGGAGCAGTACAGGTAGCTCAAACAGCCGAAGGTGGACGGAATAGACAGCAGACGGGGGCAGCGTGTGCAGTTCAGCGTGCCCAGTCGGGCGAGTGTAGCCGGAATGGACGTGAGGAGGGGACAGCCGTGGCAGTCCAGATAGGTTAGGCGAGTGAGCGTGTTCGGGATGGATGCGAGAAGGGGGCAGTCATAGCAGAACAGTCGTTCCAGGCGGACGAGTTCGGGCGGGATGGATGCAAATGCGGGGCAGCCATGGCAGCGAAGGTCCACCAGCCTGACGAGGACGGCGGGGATGGACGAAAGGTTCGGACAGTCGGAGCAGTCCAGGTAGGTCATCTCAACGAGCGACTCGACGGGGTCCGTGCAGATGCGGCACATTGCGAGGGCGTGGAAGTGTGAGGGGGCTCAAACAACAACGAACGTGGAGGAGGTATGGTGAAACGATGTGGGCCTGTGTATGCTTTCAGTTTGCTGCGAAACGCTGCGTCAATCCCATGCCCACGGGCGACGGAGACGGCGAAAACATCGACAAGGGAGAATCGTACGTCTCGTACTGCTGCTGCTGCGACGCCTGCAGGATGTGGAGGGCCGAGGCGTGGTGGGCGCTGTTTTGCTCGCGCTCGAGCCGCTCCTGCTCGAGGATGGCGTCGCGCCGCTCCTGCTCCGCCTTTTCGGCGGCGCGCCGCTTCTGCTCGCGTTTGCCGCGCACGTAGTGGACCACGAGTTCGGCTTGGACGAGCAAGAGGACGGCGAGGAGGAAGAGGCAGGCGGCCGAGACCGGGTGCAGCGTGACGGTCGGGGTGTCCAGGGCCAGGCCGAGGACCGTGTCCGACACGACGGTCGGGCAGTAGTAGCCGTCGGAGAAGGAGCAGTAGGAGGAGGAGAGGATGAAGGTCGAGTTGTCGTAGTACTCGCTGATCAGCTGGCGGCGCGTCTTGCCGATGAAGAGGCGGGCGCTGTGCGCGGCGGCCGCGGGCGACGCGTGGTGGTCGTGCGCGGTGCAGGGCGTGGCCGGCGCGGCTACCTCGCCGCAGTCGACGCACGTGAACAGGCTGTGGTTGAACGCGAGCGGCGAGCAGTTGTCGCAGCCAAAGGGAAAGCTGCGCACGCGAGGCAGGGCGAGAGGGGAGGAGGACGAGTAAGAGGCGGCAGGGTGGGCGAGGCGATCGATATAGATAGGGTGGTTAAGGGAGGTGAAGCGGTAGAGAGAAAAAAGGAGGTATTCTGCGACGAACAGGAAAAACAGTTGCACCAACAGGCGGCGGAGGCCCTTGGCGTGCGGCCTGCCCTGCTTGGCGTCGGCAAGGCGACGACCGCACATGTCGTCGATCGGCCGATCAAGTGAGTGGAGGCAGGGGGGGGGCAGAGCAGGAGGAGGAGGGCGAGGGAGACTGGGGATGTGCGCGCGGGACAGGCGGTTAGAGGGGGCGTTCTTTTGTTTTCTTTCCCCATTAGGCGGGTGTGATGGGCGCCAGCGCCTTGGCCGACATGACGCGCGTGCCCAGCATCATGAGCGACATGAGGGTGCACGTGATCCACGACAGCTGGATGGAGTAGAGCAGCAGCAGCTTTTTGTGCATCGTGAAGCTGGCCGGCACGCCCGTGTCGAAGCCGTCGTCCATGGCGGCCTTGAAGGCCGACGCGTCCTTGATGTAGTCGCTGATGAAGGCCACCTGCATCACGCACCACAGGCTGAAGAGCGACATGGTCGCGTAGAAGAGCGTGTACATGCCCTTGCGGATGAACTCGGACACCCATGCGCGCTGGATCTCCACCTCCTGGCTCACGGCCGACAGGCCCTTGAGCGGGATCAGGTCAACGTCCAGGCTTGCCGCCGCCACGCCGCCGCTCTTTTTCACGCGCGAGTAGAAGTCGGCCTTGCCCTCGTGGCGCGCCGAGCGGATCGTCCAGTAGAGGAAGTTGCCCGACACCAGGCAGAGCTGCAGCACCAGCAGCGCCACCCAACCGTCGATCTTGGTCGTGTGCGCATTGTACTGATCGAGGATGGCGAACAGCGAGAGGAAGGACATCCAGATCGCCACGATCCAGTGCATGCCGCGTGCCGCAAACTTGTGCACCACGCCCATCGCGCTCATGGCTGCTGCTGCTGCTGCTACGCGAAGCGGAGAGGGGGGCGGGGCGGGAAGGGGCGGAGAGAGGAGCGCTGCTTGCTTGCTTGCTCTCTGGCTGTTGCGCTGGCTGTGAACGGTCAGCAACGCCTCCCGGTGCAATACCGTCGAGGGGCTTTGAAAGCCCCCTGCGCGTATAACGCGCAACCGCGTGCAATGACTCCACATGGAGTGCGCACACGGCGCACACACATACGCACGCGCGCCATGCAGCAGCAGCGCAAGGAGGGAGAGCCGATAACGACGACCGTCGTGGATATGAACTACGACGTGAACGGCAGCGTGATCCAGCTGCGACAGACGTCGGACTCGACGGACCAGCAGCAGAGCGCGCTTGTGCGCGGACTCACCGTCACCATCAACCAGAGCCGCGTGGCCGCCTGGGCACTCTTTGCCTTTTTCGCGTGGGGCGCCATGTCCGAGCTCACCAAGTACATGTTCCGGGACGCCGCGGCGCCGCTGCTCGTCCTCTGGTACGTCGCGGGCGCCATCGTCGTGTTCGTCGGGCTCGGCGCGCTCGTCCTCTGCTTCGGGCGCGTGCGCGACGCGATCGTGCACATGGAGGAGCGCGCGCGCGGCGACAATGGCTACTTCAAGGGGTGGTGGGGCAGCATCCGCCGCGCCATCCTGCTCGGCCATCGCACGTCGCGCGTGGGCGGCAGGCCGGGCCGCGCCAGAACCACACAAGAGTCAATCGATCGGTCGGAATACAGACAGGTCGAGTGTATGACAGTGGCGACGACAAGGGGACAATCGGGCACCAAAGGCACGCCCGTCTCAGCCGCCGCGCCCGCTGCTGCCATCACTTCCTTCTCCCCCCCTCCTCCTCCTCTTCCTCCTTCCCTTCCGCCCCCGCCTCCTCCCCCTTCGTCCTTGTCGCCGCCGCCGACGCGGTCGTTCCGGTCGCAGCTTGTTTAACTTAGATGCAGCGACTGTAGTCGACGTTGGCGCTGTCCTCCACGATACACTTGTTGCGCAGTTCGTGCAGATAGCGATTCGAGGCCGGGTCGACCAGCAGCATGACGCGCGCCAGCTGCCACTTGACGAACTCGCCCACGTCTTTCTCGGCGTCCTTGTTCTCGCGGTTCCACATGGCCTGGATGCGCGCCGCCAGTGGGTCGGGCTGCTCCGACGGCACGTTGCGGTTGAACGTCTCCTCGGTCGCGCGGAAGAAGGCAACGAACTCGGACTCGAGCGGGATGCCGCTCGCCTGTGCGCGGCGGCGCAGCTCCGGCTCGATCACGCGGTCGACCAGATTGCGCGCGGCCGCCGACAGCAGAGGCAGGTGCGAGGGCGCGCCATTGGAGCCCGTAGCGGAGGGACCCGACGCTGCTGCTGCTGCACCACCACCGGGCGCCTTGCGTTTGCGCGAGCCAGTGACGGACGTCGCAGCTGCCGGTGCTGCTGCTGCTGCTGTTGCCGCTGCCGGCGCCGCCGCTGCTGCTGCTGCTCCCGTTGTGGAGATGTCTGCGCCGCCGCTGGGCGTCATGGGCAGGGTGGCGGCGGCCGCCATCGCTGCGCGGTCGGCCTTGCGCTGCGCGGCCTCGTCGGCGTCCTCGGGCGGCGGGGCGGAGCCGTTGCGCACAGCGCGCAGCACGCGCAGCGTGCTCATCGGCAGCGTCGTCTTGAAGATGCTGCTGTGCGGCGGCACGTTTTGCACGCCCGCGCGCACCCACCCCTCCTTGATGGCGGGCTTGGCCGTCGGCACGCGCAGCGCGGCCTTGGCCAGGTCGACGCCGTGCGTGTGCGGCACGACGATGAGCGTCGTGCTGTCCTTGCCCCACACGAAGCTCTCGAGACTGGCGTCGTCGCTCACGTCGGCGCCGACGATCTTGGTCAGGATGTGCGCGCACTCGCCCTGCGGCAGGTTGGTCCAGTCGGGGAAGCCCTTGCTGTTGAGCACGAGCGCGACCTTGCAGTCGCCCGAGATCACCTCGCGCTGCACGCCGCAGTGCAGCAGCCGCTCGCCCTGCACGATCTTGGTCGGGTCGCACGGCTCGATGCGCGTGGCGCGGTTGGTGGGCACGGGCGCGGTCGGCCCGCGGCGCGGCGAGCGGGTGGCGGCCGCGCGAGCCTTGGATGCTGCTGCTGCTGCCTTCGCCTTCTCCTCTTCGGCCATCTGTTTGGCCATGGCGGCGAAGTAGGCCGGTCCCTTGCCGCCGCCTGCTGCGCGTCGGCTGATGCGCGCCTCCTCCTCGGCAGCGCGCTGCTGTGCGTGCAGGTCGTCGTCGTCGTCGTCGTCGTCGTCGTCGTCGCTGTCGACAGCGACGGCGGCGGATGCGGAGGCCTCCCCTTCCCCTTCGGGCGCGGCGGTGGCTGGGGTCATATCGACGTCCGAGTTATCGGAGTCGTCGGCGTCGCTGTCGCCGCTGCTGCTGCTGTCGTCGTCGTCGCTGTCGTCGCCGCCAAACTCGGCAGCGCGCATGAGCGCGAGCTCGGCCTCGGCGGTCGCTGCGGCGGCGGCGGCGACGGCGGCGGCCTCCTCGGCCTCTGCAGCGGCGGCGGCGTCAGCGGCTGCGTCATCTCCCTCCTCCTCCTCGGCGGCCGCCTGCTGCTGCTGCTGCTTGGCTGCTTTGCGAGCGCGCTTGTTGGCCTTGTGCTGCAGGGCGTCGTGCGCCTCGCGCTGCTTGACGGTGCGTGCGGCGGGCGCCATGGCGACGGCTGCGGGGAAGGGGGGTGACGCGGGCGTGGACATGGCTCACTCTACTTGAAGCCGGGCGTGGCGCTGAGGTTGAAGTGACGGGCGCGCGGGTGCGTGGCGAAGAAACTGCGAAGGCAGGCCAGGTGGACGATGACGGTGCCGGTGGCAGTGGCGGGCAACTGCTGTCGATCGCTTGGAAGTGTGAGCTGGACGACCGAGCTGCTGCTGCTGCTGCCTCCTGCCTGTCCACAGCGAAGACAGCGGGACGCAGCAGCAGCAGCCGCGGTAACGGCCGAGATCGAGGTCGAGGACGAGCTCATCCGTTTCGAGTCGGCGGCTGGCTGGCTGAGCGGGGGAAGGGGCAAGAGGGACGGACAGACAGGCAGACAGACCGGGCGTCAAATCTGAAACGACTGAGCTCGCCTCGTGTCCTTTGGCGCCAAGGCAGTTTGCTTGCCCTCCCCCCCCGCCCCGCCCAGCCCGCGCGCCTAGCAGCAGCAGCAGCTGCAATCGTGCGACTTAAATGGCTGCATCCCTATTCCGATTTTCGAGCGCAACCCTCTGCACAGGCGCGTGTACGAGCAAGAGGTTGAACGCACTCGGAACGGCACCGACAAACAAATAAGAGAGAGCGAGAGAAAAAGAGTGCGCGCAAGCCGAAAGACGGAGAATGCGATCGATTCCGACGGTGGTGGTGGGTGCCGCCCTCCTCGCCCTGGCCCTCGCCCTCGTCCAGCAGCCGGCCCATGCACAGACGTGCGCCGGCCTGAGCGAGACGGCGTGCTACGCAGAGGCGCTGTGCCACTTTGACCCGGCGCAGAGCGCATGCGCGGATGGCGCGGCGACGACCTGCTTCCAGCTGTACCGCGACACGGCCAAATGCACGGGGTCGCTCGACGGCCGCACGTGCGCGGTGAACGGCTTCAACGGGCAGTGCATGGCCAGCACGGCCCCGCCCTGCTCCACGCACGACGCGGACGCCAATAAGTGCACGATGCGTCGCGACTGCAAGCCGGGCGTCGAGCCCAGCACCTGCGTGGTCGCGACCGACAAGTGCGGCCAATACGCGGCCGAGCCGTCGTCGGATGCGTGCATGACGGCCGGTTGCTTCTACGACGGATTCGTGCCGGCAGCCATGGGAGGCGGCAAGTGCTTCAGCAGCTTGATGGAGGTCAACACGTTCTACGCACCGACGTGCTCCTTCTGGTCGCACTACCAGACGGGCGACGCGTGCAAGATGCACGGCTGTGCGTGGGCGTCGGGTCTCTGCTTCGCCGTCAGCAATGGGCCGGTCGTCGACACCACCGACCGCGTGTCGTCGCAGTGGACCTTCAACCTGGCCGAGGCCGCCATCACCGAGTTCCCCTACCTCACCGGCAAGGTCGTCATCCCGATCGAGCAGTACTTCAACCCGGCCGAGCCGATGCACCACGTGCTGGTGATCGGCACTCCCCCGGCCGTCGGCGGTCCGCCGCTGACGCCCAGTATGTGCAACACGCTGGCCGCTGCCATGCCCGCGTTCGGCATCAGCCAGCCGCGCGTCGACCCGTTCTTCCCCGGCGGCAACACGCAGCTGACGAGTCAGTTCACCGTGGCGGCGGCGACGACCAAGAACCTCACCTACACCGACGAGCAGCTGGAGCCCGTGGCGCGCCTGGCGGTCTACCAGACGATCGGCGAGAACGACGTGGGGCGCACCAGCGCGTCCATCATCCAGCGCGTCGAGATCCCCAACACGCTGCCCGGCACCGTCAACGTCGAGCTGCACACCAAGTTCGACGTGCGCGCGATGAAGGCGTGCGGCGCGACGGAGACGCCGCGCGACGACCACACCGAGTACGTGACGCCCCTGACCCTGTACGTGCGCCAGGGCGACAACACGGCCCAGGCGACCATCAGCATCACGTCGCGCGTCTACACGCACGGCGTGGTGCAGGTCGGCGCGACGCAGATCAACGAGATGAAGGCGTTCATGAGCGCCCGCGACACGGCCGTGGACGCACCGGTCGACACCAAGAAGAAGCGCGTGTGGACCGTGCGGCTCGCGTTCACGGTGAGCGACCCGACCAAGATCGTCGGGCTCTACGCGCTCGAACATGCCATGATGACGCCCGATGGCAACCCGGCCGCGCAGGGGTCGCCCGTCAACTGCTTCGGCACGCACCCGACGGCGCTGCGCGCGCCCGTGGCGTGCCCCGGTGGCACCTGCGTGACCGAGATCGACTTCGAGACGGACTACATCAGCACGGACGTGAGCGGCGACTCGCTCAACATGTGCGGCTTCCGCGACCGCGACGCGCACATCGTTGATATGGGCCTGGACGGCGCCGATCCCATCCCCTACCCAGCCTCGCTGAACTACCGCCACGACTTCTTCATCCTGCCCTACCAATGGAATGTGGGCGACACGCTCGTCGACTCAAACTACCCGTCGGCCGAGTATGTCGGGCGCGACGCGACGATGACCGTGGGCGACCTGGTCGGCGTGACGCTCGACTTCCCGACCTCACTGAGCGTCGGCGACCTCAAGACCAAGCTGCGCGTGCGCTGCGGCCTGCTGCCCACGCCCGACGCCGCCTTCGAGGACATGCTGCACACGTTCGACACGGGCGACGACGCGACCGTGCCGCGCCCGGACGACATCGACACGACCGGCTTTGACGGCTCGGTCGTCGACCTGCGCAACCAGCAGCTCAACGACGAAACGGTGCTGACTGTGGCGTGCTACCTCGTCGACCCGAACCATCGCCGCGACCTGTGGATGAACCTCGACGTGACGGGCGAGGCCGAAGGTCAGCCACCACGCCTGCAGCTGTCGACGCTGACGGCGATGGGTAAGCCCATCGAGGGCGTGACGCCGCTTAGCTGGAAGCAGCTCAGCCCGCTCGCGGTTCGCGTGCCGCGCAAGCTGCCTGGCGTGCACGGCAAGGCGACCAACGACGTGCGCGGCGTGGATTCGCTGTCCGTCCCGGTGCCGCAGCTGCGCAACTTGCGCTACGCCGAGGGCTATGCGCTCAAGATGTACCAGTACGTCGACATCCCGAGCGACGAGGTGACGGGCAGCGGCAGCGGCGGCATCATCAACGCGCGTCGTCTGCTGCAGGCGCAGCAGGAGGCGTACAGCGCCACGCAGGCGTTTGCGCAGAACCTGGCCATTCTGTTTGGACCCGGCGGCAACACGACCAAGTCGGCCATCCTGCTGTCGAACCTGGGTAGTCCGGCGTCGTCGGCCGGCATCGGCGTGGGCGTGGTGCTGGGCGCGACCACGGGCGGCGCGCTGCTCGTCAACGGCGCCCTCCTGGCCCTGGGCGTGCTCTAGGCGAGTGAGCGTGCACACTCGCGTTGCTCTCTCATTTAATTGGACGAGAGGCCGTCTACCGCCGCCGCGCTCGTCCGTTTTTTTTGTTTGTCTCTTTCTCTATCCCTATTTCCTATCTCATACACGCTCGCCCACACACTTTCCCACTTTCTCATTCCATCCAGTGCCATGTGCCGCATCTGCTGGGAGCCGATCGAGTCGCTGGTGAACGAGGTCCGGCTGGACTGCGACAACTGCCCGACTCTGACGGTCATCCCCGAGCAGCTGGTGCGCCTGGAAATTCTCAGCTGCCCCGGTTGCCCATTGCTCGAGACGATCTCGGACAAGCTCGTCCGCCTGGTCGCGCTCGACTGTGCGCGGTGCCCGCGCCTGCGGTCGCTCCCGCCGACACTCGTCCTTCTGCGCACGCTCTACTGTCACGACTGCCCCCTCCTGGTTGCCATTCCGCCCACCTTCACCGCGCTGCTGAAGCTCTTCTGCTGGAACTGCCCCTTGGTGGCGTCCATTCCACCGACGCTGGTCCGGCTGACGCATCTGGACTGCGGGCTGTGCCCCCTCCTTTCTGCGATCCCGGACACGTTGGTCGACCTATCCACGCTGTGGTGCAACGACTGTCCTCTGATCGCGTGCATCCCGCGAACACTCGTCAACCTGGAGAGGCTCGGCGTCAATCGGTGTCCGCTCATTCGCTTTATTCCCGTCGAGCTCGCCGAGCTGTCCCGCCTCTGGTGCATCGAATGTCGTAGCCTGACGTCGATTCCCCGCGTCGTCGGGTGGACAGACTGTCAGGGCAGTCCCTGGCTCACCGAGAACGCCGATGCCTTCCCCAATCACCTCCCCTCCCTCCTTCGGCTCCAGCGCTGGTTTCGCACCGGGAAGAAGCAGTCCTTTAAGCGTTGGATTCGCACCAGGGCGTTTAACGAGTGGATTTTCCATCCCGATCGGATTGGGGGGAAACTCGCGAAACGGCAGTTGGAAGCCGAGCTAGGCGCGATGCGGCCGGCAAAGAAGCAACGGACGATGTGAAGCGGATCCCTTTGTCCGCACGTCTCGTCCCTCTTTCGCCACACGTCCAAACTCTCAAACTTTACCTAGTCACGCCTACCTACCATGACCGACGTTGCCACAGCGACAGTGACCGGCGCGCCCATTGCCACTCCGGGGCCGAGCCCCGCGCACGTCGATGCACAGGCGCGGCTGATTCAGTCCGCGCTGGTGTGCACCGAGGACGCGGCGGTGGCGATCCCTGAGGCGGAGCGCATGGCCAAGCGCAAGCGATTGGATCGCCAGGAGAGCCACGTTGTCGCGTGTGGGCGCGACGGCGCGGATGGGCTGAGCGTGCAGAGCCGCCTTCCGCGCGACGTGATCGACGAGCTGCAGGCGGAGGCGTACCGCGATGGCCATGACAGCGCCACGCTGACCTCCTTCATGTCCAAGGACGTGATCGTGGCGGCGTACAAGCAGCTGTTGCCCGACCTGCCGCTGGTCGCGGCCATCACCGTGATCGCCGGGCCGCAGCCGCACCACTACGACGTCCACGCCGTGCGCATGGCGGACGTGGAGGCGGCCGGCGGCGTCGACAAGCTGCACGACCAGTGCGTGCTGGCTCACGGGGAGCAGGAGCCGGGCTACTTCGCCGGCCTGCTGGCCAAGTCGGTGGCGCACCGGCGCACGCGCGGCGCGGGCACGGCCGAGCAGCTCGCCGCCTTTCCCTGCGACCTCAAGCACTTTGACTTTGGCGTCGTGTGCACCACCTTTGCCTACTAGCGAAACGGATCACACTCCTTTTCTCTCTCTTTCTTTTTCGTCGTTCCCTCGCTTATCCCATACACTGCCCATTCACACTTCCACTCCCATTCCCCTGCCCGCCATGTGCCGCATCTGCGAGGAGCCGCTCGAGTCGCTGCTGGACTCGACCTACCTCGACTGCGCTCACTGCCCCGACCTCGTGGCCATCCCACCCGAGCTCGTCAACCTGACCGGGTTGGACTGCAACGGCTGCCCCCTCTTGGCGTCCATCCCGGGTACGCTCGTCCGCCTGAAGGAGCTGTTCTGTCGCAACAATCCATCCCTCGTGTCCATCCCAGACACCCTCGTCGCGCTGGAGTACCTCAACTGCTCCTTCTGTCCTCGCCTGGTGACTATCCCGGCCACGCTCGTGAATCTGATCGCGCTCTACTGCGTTCGATGCCCTCTCCTGTTGCACATCCCATCTACACTTGCCAAGCTGACCGTGCTATACGGCCACGACTGTCCGTGGCTCCCGTGCAATGCGGGATCCTACCCCGCGCACCTCCCCTCCCTTTTGCGTCTCCAGCGCTGGTTTCGAACGGGGCGGAAGCAGACGTTTAAGCGTTGGATCCGCACCAAGGCCTTCAACGAGTGGATTTTCCACCCCGGCCGAATCGGAGGCAAACTCGTCAAGCGACAGTTGGAAGCAGAATTGGGCGCGATGCGACCGGCAAAGAAGCAGTGGGTGGAGTGAAACGGGCCCATGCGCGCTCGATATTTGTTTCGTTCATCGCTTTGCACCACACAATGCCATTCACATTTCCAACTTACTGCCCTCCCCCCCCCCCCCCACCGCCCTAGCCCGTGTATCGCCATGCCCAAGCGCCGCCGCCATAGCCGCCGGTCGCCGTCGCGCTCGCCGTCGCCCGTGTACGCGAGGGTGACCAAGCGTGCGCGCCACGAACTGCTGACCCCGGTCGAGGTGGCCGAGCCGATTCAGTCGATTGCATCGCTTTTTGCCGAGCGCGATGACGCGAGGCGGCGAGAGAGGGAGAGTCGCAATCGCGTCCTGCGACTCGTCCGAACGCTGATCCATGATCGCACCGGGATGCGACTGATCGAGGCGGACCGCAGAGGCAAGAGGGGCTACGACGTGGCCATTGCCAGACAGGACATCGAGTGCACGAATCCACCCACCGACCTGGATGCGATCACCGAGGCGCTGCAGAAGGAGGTGGCACATCGAAAAGAGATCGTAACGTGCGAAGTAGTGAAAGGGACGAAGGAGGGCGATGTGTTCGTGTTCACGTTCATGGAGGAGTGATGGCTGTTGTGCCTCCACTTCTCCATTCCCACCCTCGCCATGTCCGCGCCCGCCAAGTGCACAGCGCAGGCGCCCGCGAAGCCGGCATCCACTCCCCTCTCTTCCTCTTCCTCTATCCCTTCTTCCTCTTCTCTGCATCGCTCACCCGAGTGCGACTTCACCAAGGTGATCGCGGCGCGGGCGGTGGTCACGCGCGAGCTGCTGGTCGATCGTTACTCGGCATACGATCTCTTTCTCGCCACTCGAAACAATCCCGACCCGTCGGCATAGCGCCGCTCTTGTTTCCCTCGTTCGTTCATTCACACGCACACACTTCCACCCATTCCTTCCGCCCACCCATGTGCCTCGTCTGCACCGAACCACTCGAGTCACTGGTCGAGCTGACCGAGCTGGATTGCAGTCGCTGCCCAGACGTGGTGGCCATCCCTGTCACCCTCACTCAGCTAAAGAGACTGTATTGCCCCGACTGTCCTCTCCTCGCGTCCATTCCGGCCACCCTCGTGAACCTGAAGGTGCTGTACTGCTCCGGCTGCCCCCTCCTCACGTCCATCCCTGACACGCTCGCCCACCTGACCGCGCTCGACTGCGACGGCTGTTCTCTCCTCGCATCCATCCCGCCCACGCTCGTGCGCCTGACCAGGCTGCACTGCCACGGCTGCCCCCTCCTCACGTCCATCCCGCCCGAGTTCGTGAACCTGGCCGCGCTGTACTGTTTCGACTGCCCCCTCCTCGCATCCATTCCTGGCACACTCGCCGCCCTGGCCGTGCTGATTTGCTCCGGCTGCCCACTCCTCACGTCCATCCCTTCCACGCTCGCCCGTCTGCGCGATCTCAACTGCTCCAACTGCCGCCGCCTGACGTCCATCCCATCCAGTGTGCATTACTGTTTCTTCTCCGGCTGTCCCTGGCTCCCGCAGAATGCCCACGACTTTCCTCGCCACCTCCCCTCTCTTCTCCGCCTCCAGCGTTGGTTCCGAACGGGCCGGAAGCAGGTGTTCAAGCGAGTTGTCCGCACCAGGGCCTTTAACGAGTGGATTTTCCACCCCGACCGAATTGGAGGCAAACTCGTCAAGCGGCAGTTGGAAGCGGAATTAGGCGTGATGCGGCCGGAAAAGAAGCAGCGATTGGAGTGAAACGGTCCACTCTTGTCTCTGTTCGTTACTCGTGCGCACCCTCCACGCTCCATACACACACCCACATTTCCATCTGCTTCCCGCCATGTGCCGCATCTGCACGGAGCCACTCGAGGCGCTCGTCAAGCTGCGCACCCTCAGCTGCACCAACTGCCCCAATCTGGAGGCCATCCCACCCGAGCTCGTGCACCTCCAATCGCTCAACTGCTCCTACTGCCCGCGCCTTGCATCGATCCCGGCGACGCTCGTCAAGCTGCACACGCTCCGGTGTTCCGACTGCCCCCGTCTGGAGGCCATTCCGCCCGAGCTCGTGCGCCTCGAGTGGCTCGACTGCTCCGATTGCCCGCGCATCGCGTCGATCCCGACGACACTCGTCCGCCTCACCATGCTGAGCTGCTCGGATTGCCGGCAGCTCACGTCGCTCCCGGACACACTCGTTCGAATGGCATCGCTCGATTGCTCCGACTGTCCGCTGCTCGCCGCCCTCCCGTCTACGTTCATCGGCCTGACTGCGCTGAACTGCCGCAATGCCGCATTCGCGTCCCTCCCCGACACGTTCGCCTGCCTCACGTCCCTGGACGCCTCCTACTCGCCGCGACTGGTGACCATCCCCGCGACGTTCGCCCGCTTGACGGACCTGCTGTGCGTCGGCTGCCCCCTCCTCTCATCCCTTCCCGACACGCTCACGCGTCTCACCTTCCTCGACTGCGCCAAGTGTCCGCGCCTCGCGGCCATCCCGGCAACGCTCGCGCGGCTCCGCACCGGCAACTGGAACGACTGCTCGCGCATCGCCCTCATCCCGCCCACCCTCGTGCGGCTTCGGACGCTGTATTGCGTGCGCTGCCCGCTCCTCACGCACATCCCGCCCACCCTCGTGAAGCTGAGAGACCTCAACTTGCAAGGTTGCCCGTGGCTGTCACAGAACGCCGCCCTCTACCCGCGCCACCTCCCATCCCTTTTGCGCCTCCAGCGCTGGTTCCGCACCGGGCGCAAGCAGACCTTTAAGCGTTGGATTCGCACCAAGGCCTTCAACGAGTGGATTTTCCATCCCGATCAGATCGGCGGGAAACTCGTGAAAAGGCAAATGGAAGCCGAGCTCGGCGCGATGCGGCCAGCAAAGAAGCAGCGAGCAGAGTGAAGGGGGGGTCAACGACGAGGGCAAAGATGAAAAAAAACAAACTTCCCTTGTGCTCTATTTTACGTCGCCGATGCGCTCTCCATACACCTGCTCCTTCCTTCTCGTCCAACCTCACTCGTCGCCAATGCTCGTCGCCGCCTTTCCCAGCTTGCAGCCGCGCGCCGAGCTCGAGTGGATGGACCGACGCGCGCACGGCAGCACGGACGAGCTGCGCTTCTGTCGCAGCATGTGCACGCTCATCGACGCGGTGCAGCGCGACGGCCTGCTCGGCGAGGCGCAGTGCGAGTTCGTCGTGCTCAACGGGCGCCTCACCGACTCGCCGTGGTACGTGATCGCTGCGCGCGCGACGGCGGCCGTGCAGGCGTGGCTGCTGGACCACTGGCGGCCCGACGTGGAGCCCAGTCCCACCCTAATGGCCTGGCTGGGCGTCGTGTCGCACGTGCTGGACCGCGCCCCTTGTCTGAGCAAGATGGCCAACGACATGCCAGCCGTGGCGTCCACGCTGCTGGCCCAGCGACGCGCGCTGCAGCTGGCCGTCGAGTGGAACCGCCTGCTGGTGGGCGAGCACCGCGCGGTCCGATCGGGCACGGGTGCAAGCACCATGCTCGACGCCGTGCCGGGCACCAAGCCCGACATCGACTGGCCGCGGTTCAAGTGCGTGCTGGCGGGCATCCTCGCGCGTGGCCGCGGCCACTATAGCGTCGCGCACCGCTACTTCACCGAGGCGCGCTTCGTGCACCAGTGGACGCCGTCCAAGTCGGTGGCCGATTTCCTGGCCGCGCCACGCGCCGAGTACCATGACGCGCCTGGTCCGTTTCGGCTGGGCGAGGTCGAGCCTCCTCCGTTTCATCGCGGCCTCGACCCGCTGGGGGCTGGCGGCTGCACCTTCGTCGCAGCTCACAACTCGAGTCCCACTACTCCACCCACCACCACCACCACCGCCGCCTAATCCCCACACCATGGCGACACCCTCCTCCTCCTCCTCCTCTTCCCCACCCCTTCCCACCCCCACCCATGCCGCTGCCGCTGCCGAACGTCGAGTGATCCCCCACGCGCGCACCGGATACATGCAGAAGCAGCGAGTCATGACCGCCAGGACGCGCGCGGCGTACATCGCGTCGCGGCGACGCACACCGGCCGCCGACGCGGCGCAGCCCACCCCCAACCCCTCGCCATCCGCCTCTTCCTCCTCTTTCTCCTCCTCCCTTGTCCAGTCCCGGGCCGATCACCGACCGACCGCTACCGCCAGCGTCTGGACGTCGACCGAAGAGGGCCGATACATGGCGCGCGCGTTGCACTACTTTGCACGCGAGCCCGCCGTTGCATTGGAGCAGGAGAAGGCAGCAGCAGCCGCGATCGCCTCTTCTACGTTGCCGCCGCCGCTGCCCGAGGACGAGAAGCGCGCTGCAGCGACCAAGCGATACTTGGATTGGCACGCAGCTCAGATGCGCAGCCAGGCGAACATGGAAGTCCACCATCAGATGCTGGGCCCGGCCTATTGCTCAACGAGCGCACCCGCTCAGACGTGGGTGCCGCGCACTTACATGACTCCCAAGGCGGACGCAACGGCACTACCCGACAACCGCGAGATCCTCATCCTCGAGGACATGACCGACGAGGAGAGGCGCAAGTACGGGATCAACACCTACGCGGCGGGCACGGCCGCGCTCGCGCCAGTCGGCGCCCTTCGCCTCCCCGCTGAGCCGCCTCGTCTTGCACCGCTTCCCGATCACGGACTGGAGCGTGGCGCGCCGCGCATCGAGATGCAGCGGTATGCCACGAGACGCGTGCTCGCATGGATGCTCGTCGCGAAGGACCAGCGACCCGTCGAGCTTCGACACGTCGAATCGTGCGCGGTGTCCACGTACGCCGAGTTCAAGCTGTTCAACTGCGCAGCGCCCGCGCTCGACCTGCCGGACGACTTCCCCGTGGTGGCGTACACCACCGACGACGGGTCGACGCTACGCCTGCCGAGCAGGGAGTTCCCCCATCCGGACGAACTGTTCCTGGTCCGCGTGGAAGACGAGTGGGCCACCCCGCGACTCGATCGAACCACATTCAAGCTGCGAGAGGACGCAAGCGACAGCGACAGCGACGACGAGTCTTTGCCCGACCTCGAGTCGGTCGACGACGGGGACGACTCGCCCATGCCCGCGCTCGAGCCGGACAGCCCCCGGCGGCCCACGATCGTGCTCGTGCCCGCCGAGTCGTGGCTGGTGCCCGCCATGACCGCGTTCGACGAGGACCGCGCCACACCCGCCGACCTGGCCCTGATCAAGTTTGGCAACATGTATGCCGACGTCAAGTATTGGTCCACGCACAATCCAGCGGCTCGCTGCAACAACTGCGTTGCGATCTGCGATGCAGCAGCAGCCTACGCTGCTGCCGTGCATGCCGCGGCACCTCCCCCTCCTCCGCCCCGCGCACCCAAGCCGATGTCGCCGGGAGAGAAGGCCACGGTCGACGCGGTCATGGCCTCGCATCGGATCGTCTCGCTCCTGCCACGCGACAGCAACAGCGACAGCGCGCCCAGGCCATTGTCGTCGGCCGAGATGCGCAAGGCCAAGGTCGACGCGATCATGGTCACCAACCCCGTCCTGCGCACCTCGCTCCTGACGCCGGCAGACGTCGATCCCCGAGCCAACACACAGGAGGACGTGCACCCGGCCGTCGCCGCGTTCACCCCGTCCGCTGTCCGCCTGCAGCGCCGGTTCCGCGAGACCAACCAGGCCGAGGTGGACGCGATCAGGGCCACCGCCCCCGCCCTGTTTCAGGCCAAAGTCTACGACATGAACGACGACTCCCCCTCCTTCCCCGCGGCCGTGCTAGATCGCTTCTGCGTCCGCCTCGCGGACACAGAGGGGATGCCCGACCTATCGACCCTGGTCATGCCTGCCACCGCCAGCGAGCCGCGCGCAGAGGACGAGGATGAGGCGTCGCCTTCGCTCCCCATGGATTGATCCCCCTCCCCACCACCTTGCACGCGCTTGTCTCCGTCACCTCTCTCTTGCACATACACAGCCCAATCGCGCACCCTTTCACTCCAGTTTGAACGCAGACCGCCGCTTGACCTCGTTCCGTTTCATGACGATAGGTAAGCTGCCTGTCTGTCTGCTTGCCTGTCTGGCACCTCACTCGCGCATGCACACTTCATCCAGCCAGCCAGCCATGTCCTACCCCGTCACCGCCGCGCCAGAGCGCGCCACGTTCCACATCGTCGACGACCTGACGGACGAGGAGCTGCTGCGCATCTTTGGCATGGAGCGGGGCGCGCTCGGGCCGTCTTCGTTTATCGGCGGGTCGTACGCCGAATGCCTGGCGAATCGCGCCGACCCGTGGATGACGAGCGCGCTGCTGGCGGTGCGGCGAGGCCATGCGACGGCGACGGACAAGGCGCTCATCAAGTTCGCGGCGCTCGAGATCAACGCGCGCCACTGGATGGGCGCGGCCGGCGCCAACGAGGCGCGCACCCATCGCGCATACGCCGCTGCCTACCAGGCCGGGCTGGACTACGCCACCACGGTGTACGAGGCCACGCTTGAAGTCGTCATGGCGGACATGACGTCCTCCGTCGCCAGCGTGCAGGTGCAGCGGGTGGAGCCGAGTCCGCAAGAGGCCAGCTAGGCCAGGCCAGGCCGGGCCAGCCAGCCGCCCGCTCGCCTGCCTCTGTCCGTTTCATTTCTCGTTCGACTAGATTCGACCCCATACGAATTTTGTACTCTCCTCTGCCCACACACTCTCACTCTGTCCGCCCATTTTACCCCACCGCCTGCGTTCTGCCCACCCACCCACCCACCCACCCACCCACCCGCACTCTGTCCGCCCATCCACGATGAGTGCAGCAAGCAGCAGCAGCAGCAGCAGCAGCAACAGCAGCAAATGGAGGAGCGGGGCCGCGGCCGATGGTCCCCGCGTCGGCTTCGAGCTCAACGTCGAGCAGCGCAGCCTGTCGTTCCCGCCCGGCACGCCGACGGACCTCATGAACATGTCAATGTTCGGCGAGATGCCGGATGAGTTCGACATCCCCATCTCGAGTCCGATCGACGTGATGCACAAGGTGCGCCGCCTGCTGTTCGCGTCCGACACGAGCGGGCACCGCGACATCACCACGCAAATGGTGCTGCTGCTGGCCGCCGAGCACCATGTGCACCCGGACTCGGTGCGCGCCGTGGTCACGCACGTGCTGCGCCGGCTCGAGCACGGCCACCCGTTCACCTCGCTCACGTCGGCGGCGCTGACGGACCCGTCGAAGCCGCCGAATCACTCGATCAACGCCATGTACCGCATCTTTGTCGACAACCGCCAGCGCAAGGACCAATCGCGTCGGCCCACTTCGCTCGAGAAGGAGTACGTCGCGTCCGACGCCGCCCACTTCGTATACGAGACCATGCCCGACCCGGCCGCCAGCCTCCCCTTCCGCGTGCACCTGGTGAGCGTTGGCCCGCGCATCGGCTCGGACGTGATGACGCGCGTGCGCGAGGCGTGCAGCAAGATCCAGCAACCGGACACGCGCTGGTTCCAGGCGGTGCTGGAGGCGTTCGGCGGCCGCGTCAGCCCGCGCGTCGTGCTGCGCATGTGCATCCGCCTGGTGGAGAACATGCAGCGCGACTTCGTGTCCAACGAGATCGTGTTCGAGAAGGAGAACCAGTTCGTGCGCCTGATCCAGCCGCGCACCAAGCCGATCAAAGTCAAGTCGTGCCTGCAGGCGCTGCAGTCCATCGCCGGGCAGCAGGGCCCGGACCTGCCGCAGCTGCGCTGCAAGATGTGCAACATCCGCCCCATCACCATGGTGTGCACGCACTGCGGCGAGAAGCGCTGGTGCGCGCCCTTGTGCATGTCGATCGAGTGGGAGCGCACGCACAAGAACCAGTGTCCGGTGTTCCAGCGCGACCGGCCGCCCGGTGGCATGCCGTCGGTGGGCGATCGCGTCGAGGCCGTGGCCGTGCCCGTGCCCGAGTGGCTGCGTCGCAGCTACGCCGCCTCCGATCCGTCCATCCCCTTCTTTGCGCCCCGCGCTCCTGCTCCCGCTCCCGCTCCCGCGCCCGCTTCCTCCTCCTCTGCCCTGCCCCCGGGTGGCGTCCCTTGGTAGAGCGCGTAGAGCGAGTGCATCCGTTTCGAGGGCTAAGCTGTTCCTTTTTTGCGTCCCATCTCTCTTATACACTGTCCATCCGTTCACACTTCCATCCCGTCCGTCCATGTGCCGCATCTGCACCGAGCCGATCGCGTCGCTCGTCAATGTGACGTGGTTGGATTGCTCCAGCTGTCCCAGCCTGGCGGCCATCCCCGCCGAGCTTGTCAATCTGGTAACGCTGCGCTGCTCGCGCAACCCTCTCCTGGTGTCCATCCCCGACACACTCGTCAACTTGCGCGAGTTGTACTGCCACGAATGTCCTCTCCTCGTGTCCATTCCATCCACGCTCGCCAAGCTGGCCTTTTTGCACTGCGTCAACTGTCCTCTCCTCCCATTCATTCCGTCCACTCTCTCTGCACTGACGTATCTGAACTGCTCGGGGTGTCGTCGACTGACGTCCGTCCCATCCATGCGCCGCGCCACCCAGTACTGTCATGGATGCCCCTGGCTCCCACAGACCGCGGTCGCGTATCCTACCCACCTCCCATCTCTTTTGCGCCTCCAGCGCTGGTTCCGCACGGGCAAGAGGCAAGTTTTCAAGCGAGTTCTGCGCACCAGGGCGTTCAACGAGTTCGTTTTTCATCCGGATCGAATCGGTGGAAAGTTGGTGAAAAGGCAAATGGAAGCGGAATTGGGCGCGATGCGACCGGAAAAGAAGCAGTGAATCGAGTAAAACGGGTTCATCCGCGCACTTGTGCATCGTCCACTCCTTTCCTTCATAACACTGCCCACCCGTTCACACTTTCATTCACCCTCGCCATGTGTCGCATCTGCACCGAACCGGTCGCCGATCTGCTCGATCTGACCGAGTTCAACTGCCACTGCTGTCCAGACGTGGTAGCCATCCCACCCGAACTCGTGAACCTGCGCGTGCTGTGGTGCTACAACTGTCCCCAGCTGGTGTTCATCCCCGACACGCTGGTTAATTTAGTGCGCCTGGATTGCACGCTGTGCCCTCTGCTGGCCTCCATCCCGTCCACGCTCGTGAACCTGACCAGGCTGGGCTGCTCCCGTTGCCCTCTCCTCGCATCCATCCCCGACGCGCTCGTTCGCCTGATCAAGCTCGACTGCCATGGTTGCCCACTCGTGGCGTCCATTCCCGGCACACTCGTCCAATTGGACAACCTCAGCTGCAGCGCATGCCCGCTCCTAGTGTCCATCCCGCCCACCCTCGTCCGACTGGCCATCCTCGATTGTGCGCACTGTCCGCTCATCACGTCCATTCCGTCCACCCTCGTCCACTTGGACGCCGTCTACTGTGGATTCTGTCCTCTCCTCACGTCCGTCCCCAATCACGCGGTCGAGCTGTTTTGCTACGGCTGCCCGTGGCTCCCACAAAACCACGCCGCCTTCCCCGCGCACCTCCCCTCCCTTTTGCGGCTTCAGCGCTGGTTCCGACACGGCAAGAAGCAGGTATTCAAGCGTGTTGTCCGCACGCGCGCGTTTATCGAGTTCATTTACGACCCGGCGCAGATCGGCGGGAAAGCGGTGAAACGGCAGCTGGAAGCGGAATTGGGTGCGATGCGGCCCGAAAAGATGCAGAAAACGGACTGACGGTGAAGAGATGCCATCTTCACCTCCCTGTCCATCTCATCCCCCATCCCATCCCCCATCCCAGCTACTCACACTTCTTGCGCGTCTGTCACCTCCATTCATCCCATGTCCTCCACGTCCGTCTCGCCCTCACCGCCATCGCCATCCCCGTCCCCTCCACCTCCGCCACCCTGCCCGATGGCCAACGTGGCGGCTGCGTGGGCCATGCTCACCAAGTCGTACCCTGGGCCGGTGCCCGACTGGCTCACGCGCGCCTTGCAGATGCGCAACCATGCCGATCGCACGGAGACCGATCGCGCCCTGCTGACGTTCGCCATGGCGGCCACCGTCGCCTTCTTGGTCGAGATGGAGAGCGTGGTTGCGAGTGGCGGCGACGACGACGCTGCAGTTCGCACGGCCCAGTCACTCGCCGCCAAGGCAAAGGCACGCGTGCGCCGGGCCCAACAGCGCGACGCCCTCATGCAGTCGATGGAGTCGAACGCCATGCAGATCTACGCCCTCTGGTGCCCGGAAGACGCGGAGCGCATGGTGCAACCGGAGCAGGCGGGTGCGACAGCGGAAGGCGACGGCTTGTTGTGAGAAACGACAGCCCCCACCGCGAAACGGATGAGCTCGCACGCCCACCCCCATTCTCTTTCTCTCGTCTGTTCCCATTCGCATACACACACACCCACACTTTCCACTCTCGACCCAGCCCACACCAGTCAGTCATGTCGTCGTCATCCCCCTCTTCTTCTGCTCCTGCCCCTGCTTCGACCACGCACATCCCCAGTGTGATCAACGCGTGGACGTTGCTGAGGGGTATGCCTGCAGACGTGACACCGGCGTGGTTGCAGTCGTCCATCGCGATATTCAAGACCCAGACCAGTACGGAGCTCGACCGCGCGCGCGTGACGTTCGCCCTGTTTGCTGCGACTGCCTTTCTGGCGGAACTGGAGGAGGTCGACGAAGCGACCCTGGACGCAACCAGGTCGCTCGCCGCCAACGCAAAGGTGAACATGCAGCAGGTCAAGAAGAAGCAAGCCGCGATCGCGAAAGTGGACGCAATACTCACGGAAGCGGCAAAGGCCAAGTAAGAAAGCGCGCCGCCAGCATTCGAGCCGCGCCCTGTCTTTGTACCCTAGTCGCTCATTCGCATACACCCACCACGCGCATAATGTCGTGGCTTCTCTTCATCCACTCGCTCTTGTTCTCGGCGTGGGCCCACCACTGCTACCCGGCTGCGCTCGTGTTGATCCGGGACGTGGAGACGAGCGGCAGCAGCACGGATGCACTGATGACGGCGGGAGGAGGTGGTGGATGTGGAGGCGGGGAGGAAAAGCTGGGCGGGTGGTGGCAGAGCCAGCGAAGGCACGAGCGGCACATGACGGCCTGGGGCCGCATCCTGCGCAGTGCGCTCGTCTACGGACTGGGCGTGGCCTACATCCACCACTACATGGCCGACCACTACGCGCTAGTGGCGCGCCGCGATGCCGCGCGCATGCAGGAGCCGCCCTATCACTGCAACGGCAACATGGACCACCCGCCGGGCGTCGCCGCCTGGATGCTATCGGCCACCGTCGGCCCGTCGCTCGAGCAGGCGTGCGCCGACTACCTCGCCGCCATCAACCTGCACGTCTGGCCCAACCCGCTGCACTCGGCGCAGAACATGGTGTTTGGCTTCTTCGTGGCGCTGGCCGACCACGCCGGCCGCGCGCTGCACCTCTTCCTCTCCAACTTCGCCTACGTCATGCAGGGCTACATCCTCATCCTCGTGCCGGCCGTCGTCATCGTCCTCATCCTGCTCGCGCCCTATGTCGGGCCGATGCGCAGTGGCTGGCGACCGCGACGCGAACTCGCGCACCACACCACGCCACAGGTGCAGCTGCTCGAGGACGGCGACGACGGTGGCACGGAGGGGGCGTGGATGTTCACCAAGCCCAGCCGCCCGTCGCAGCTACAGCTGCAGCACCAAAAGCAATTCATGTTGGTCGATGGGCGCTAGCGTGCGCACTTGCGCCCGTGTCTCTCCCTCTCCCATACAACACCCCCCCTTGTCTTTTTTTTCAACTCGGTGATGCACCCGTCACTTTCTCATCTCATCGACATGACCACGCCAGCTTCGATCGTCCGGTGTGCGAACGACGCATACGCGATGACGACGGACGACGTGTTCACCATGCAGGTCGACACTCGCGCGTTCGATCGCCGCACGCGCGCCAGTCTGCTCGCCAAGCTCTGGGACGCGTCGTTCGACGCCACGCAGACCGAGCACCACACACTCGTCGTTCGCAAGGCCAAGGCCGTGGCCGGTGCCGCGGATGCGCTTGGCTACCTCCCGCCGCTGGTGCGCTGCGTTGTTCGTGCTGCCCTTGTCCGCCTGGCACACAACAGTCAACTACAGCTCCGAGCGACCGCGTGGACGGATGCCGACCGCCGCCTGCTGGCCGATGTGCTCGCCGTCCATGGGCTCGACTGCGTGGCCACGCAGTACACCGACGTGGTCTGGAAGCTGACCATCACCACGTGCCCGATCGTCGTCACGCGAAGCAGCCAGGCCGACGCCCACGTCTGGGTGCAGGAGGTCGGCGAGGAAGAGGGCAAGAATGGCAAGGCCATCTTCTGCTGCAGCCACTGCCACAGCCACGTTCGCGCCGTGCCTGCCACCGCGCGCTACGAGCAGATGACCAACCTGTTCACGCCGCTCGCCTGCCCCGCGCGCAAGGGACACGCACACTCGAGCGTCGAGCCTGTCGCGATCGAGTCCAAGCGCTAGCGACGCTAAGCCCGTCCATCCCACCGGCTCGTCCGTTTCATCCATGCAGCCATCGAACGCACCCATTGCCACTCCGCCCTCCCACTCGTCCACTCGCCTCACTCGCTCACAACTCCATCCACATCCCTTCCTCCGCCATGGCCTCTGATGCGACCACGGCTGCTTGGTTCGTCGCGCGCGTCCAGGGAGCGAATGAAGCGTACGCGGCATGGCTCGCGTCTGTGCGTACACACGAGGCCGAATTCTCGACGGGCGTTGACGTCGCCACGCTCCGCCGCGAGGAGCAGGACGACCTGGCCAAGCTTCTTCGCGATGCCGGATTCAGCGTCACCCGCATGCACGCTCGCAGCACCGGCAAGTGCAACGGGTTCATCATCTGCAAGGACAAATTTGTTTTTGTCCCCTCCAAGGCCGCTGCTGCTGCTGCCGCTGCTCCCATCCCCGACGACGATGACAAGATCCTTGCGCGCGTTGCAGAGGCAAAGGCGGCGTACGATGCGTGGTGCGCAGACGCGAGCGCTCGCGAGACCGAGTTCGCGGCGACGGTCGAGATCGCCGACCTCCCCCGCAACAAGCAACACAAGATGGTGGCGTTCCTTCGCGGCAGTGGATTCGAATCCATCCGACAAACCGGCACCGGCCACGACACGCTCGCTGTCTCCAAGGCGCGACCTGCACCGCCTCGCGCCATCGTGGTCGGCGATCTGCCGATCCGGGTGCGCGGCGCGTACCATGCCGCGCTCGCGTTCTACGAGGACGCAAAGCCGGGCCCCCATCCAGTGTCGTACGAGGTCGGCATGACCGAGTGGAGCGCCGACGATCGCCGCCTGCTCATGGACGCTCTCCTCGCCAAGGGGTTCACCTACGAGTGCAAACAGTACATCGAATCGAACCCTTTTCGATTCACGGCCACCTTCCGCAAGGACAAGCCGGTGGTGGCAGCGGCGGCGCCAGCAGCAGCCGACGGGGCCAACCCCGAACCCGGCCCGATCGTCATCACGCGCAGCCAGCCCGACGCGCACTTCTGGGTGCAGATGGCCGGCGAGAACGACCACGACGACCGGCGCAGCTTCCAATGCGATCGATGCCAGGTGCCCATGAGCGTTTCGTCCGACTGCCGGTCCTACGAGCAGATGGTGGGCATGTTCACGACGCTCGTCTGTCCCGCGTGGATTGTCCATCGCCACAACCCTGCCGTGTACGCGCTGCGCAAAGCGGCCGAGGCTGCTGCAGCCGCAGCCAGCGACGAGTCCAACCCCAACAAGCGCCAGCGACGCTGAGCCCACTCTTGTCCCATCCATTCCACCCTCGTCCGTTTCGAGGGCGAGATGGAGGGTGTCGTTCGTTTCAATCAAACCCATACAGACAAAAAAAGCCATTCACAGTTCGTTCCGCCTCGTCCACTCTCGCTCACACTTCCAACGCCAGCTTCGCCCTCTTTTCCCTTCTCCTCTGCCAGCAACGCGCCATGGCATCTTCCTCGCAGAGCAGCGGCAGCGGCAACGGAGCGACCATCCTGGAGGACATATCGAGTGCAGACATTATGGGCCGTGTTCGACCCGCCACCGCGACGCAGGGCGGTGAGCAGATGTTCCGCGAGCGGCTCTTGTCGCGCCAGACGGCCGTCAAGGTGTTGCACGACGACGTCACGGACCCAGCGGAGTACTTCATTCTCACGCTCGTCGACGACCTCCGCGAGTGGCGGCAGCGGTCACCCACGGTCGACTTCAGGTCGACTGGCGCGTCCTTCGACATGTTCCGACGCATCGGCAAGGCCAACGAGATTCTCAATCGCATCGCGCAGCTCGGCTTCTTCTTCACCCTGCGACCCGATGGCAAGGGAGACACGAAGCTCGACATCTGGAAGCCGGCAGGTGACCGCATCGATCCCGCGTTCGAGCTGGGCCGCATGCTTGGACCGCAGCAGCAACCCGCGCCCGTGCCCGAGCCGGCAGGTGACCGCATCGATCCCGCGTTCGAGCTGGGTCGCATGATCGGAACGCAGCAACCTGCGCCCGCTCCCGCGTCTGCCACGGACCCGGTGGCCGACTTCACCCGCGCGCTCGTCGCCGACTTCCGCGAGTGGCGCGCCACGAACTCGGCGCCGCAAAGCGTGTTCCGATACACGTTCCAGTCGTCCGAAGCGTCGCTGTTCCATGCGTGCGTGGTCGCGGGCAAGACCAAGGCGCTCATGACCCGCCTCGGGCAGCTCGGGTTCCAGTCCACTCTGCGACCCAGTGGGAAGCGTCAGGCGGCGCTCGACGTCTGGAAGCGAGCCAGCGAACCCATCCCCCCGTCGTCCGACCTGGCCCGTGTGCTCGCACTGCCCACGCCCGAGTCGCAGTTGGACAAGGTGGCGGACAAGCTGGACTACATCAACCGCGAGTTCACGCGCTGGCTACTGGCCAACAACGGCGACACACCCGTCGGCCAGTTCCTGTCGACCGCCGTATACTTCGGCGGCCTGTCCGACGCAGACGGCACCCTCCTCCGCCGCGCCCTGCTGGCACACGGCTGGCACGCCGACCCGGCGGCGATCGGCGTCTCGCCGGCATTCACATTCTTCCGTCGCACCCCGCCCCCGCAGCAGCAGTAAACCACGCCCGCCGCGCCAGCAACGTCCCCGCAGCGCGATCGCAGGCCTCGCCATCCCTTGTCTCGCTCGTTTCACATTCGACCTCAGAACATACAAATGAAACACCCTTCCACTCTTTTCGCGGTCCATTTGTGCATCTGATCCGTTTCAGCGCAGTGTTGGCAGTGAGGAACAGCAACCTGGGCCGCCTCACAATTCGAGAGATCCCTTCCCTCTTCCTCTCTCGCCCATCCTCCAACATGGCTGCTGCTTCTGCTTTCGCCCCGGACCCAGTGGAGTCGTGCGTGGCCGAGATCGTCCGCGCATATGGTGCTTGGTTGAAGAATCCGACGAGCGACGTGTTCGAGTCGCTCGGGCACAGGTGGCATCCCGTCAAGTCCGCGAGCAGCGGGGTCGACATCACCGTCCGACTGACGAACCTGGGCTTCAATGCCATGCTGTGCCCGGTGGTGGCTGGTGGCGACATGCGCTTCGACGTCTGGATGCGCAAAAGCCAGCGCGTCGACCCCGCGTCCGAGCTGGGCCGCATGCTCGGGCTGCCCGTTCCCGAGCCCAACCCACAGACGGACAAGGTGCAGGCCGTGGTGCGGGACATCAACGACCAGTTCAGCACGTGGCTGCTGACCAACGACTATGTGCCCGGCGTCAACTCGCCCGTGTTCAGCGTGCAAGTGGCCGAACTGTCCACGTCCAGTCGCGCTCTGCTCCGACGCATGATGGCGGCGCACGGATGGCACGTTGGCGACCTGGCGGGAGCCGATGGGTCGGGTGCCAGGTGTGCATTCATTCGCCGTGTGTACCATCCGTGCTCCTGCGGCGGCTTCGCCGCGGGCCAGCAGCAGCAGCAGCAGCCGTAGAACGCCCCACCAGCGCGCTCGCACGCCTCGCTACCCCTTGTCTCACTCGTTTCGCATTCAGCCCCAAATCATACAAATAGTGCACTCTTCCACTCGTTTCGCGGTCCATTCGCGCATCTGAGCCGTTTCAGCGCAGTATTGGCGAAAAGGAGGCTGCTTGCTTTCCTCCCAACCCACACATCCAAACCCTCCCCCCCTCCTCCTCCTCCTCATCCTCCTCCTCCTCTCTATCAGCAGCAGCAAACATGGCCGGCGTCATTGGTGTGATCGCATGCGCCGTTCTCGGATCGGTCGCCTGGAGTACGATGACAAGCACGGCCGCCACGCTGCGAGGCACGGCAGTTGCCGCACGCGAGGAGATCGGCCGATGCAAGGACGGCGTGGACGAAGCCATTCGCAGTGTCCAGGCGATGCGGATCGCGCAGCTCGTGCAGGACGCGAACGACAAGTACAACGCGGCATCGCGCACCAAGCCGTTCGCCATGGACATCGACACGTCCGCGCTCGCCGACCTGGACCGCGACGAGCTGGCCAGGCGCCTCAGCTCGGCCGGGTTCGTCGTGTGCCACTCGGACCCGAGCGGCGAGGCCAACACCCTTTCCATTCGCAGGGGTGCCCGCACTCCCGTGGTCGCGACCGCGGGGGTAGTCGCACCCGAGATGGGTCGCGTGCTCGACCCCGAGATCCCCGACGCGTATCGCAACTTTGCCAGCGCGGCGATCGCATACCTCGCCAAACCGGGCCTGCCCCCCTCGGCGGTCATGCGCATGACGATGCGGCAATCGGACAGCCCGGAGGTGCTGCGCGACCTCTCGCGCGCACTCGCCCCGCGCGGCCTCGTCTGCCGCGTCGGCCAGATGCTGCGCGACGGCGAGCTGCGCTGGACCCTCACAATTGCGCGCAAAGACACGCCCGCTCCCACTCCCGCACCCAGTCGCAAGCGCGCAGCCAGTCGCAGCCGCAGTCGCGCCACCGCGACGACCCACAAGCGAGCACGCCAATAGAGCAACGTCCTCTTGTCCCAAGCGTTCGTTTCTCTCCTTTCCCCTATACATCGACACACACACACGCATTCCCATTCGCCACACCTTCAGTTGAGCGAGCGTGCGAGTGAGCAACGCGCCATGGCATCCTCCCTCTCTGCGACAGCCGCGGCACCCGCGTCCCGCCACTCACAGGCGCTCCCCGACAGCAGCGTCGAGTGCTGCGTCTGGGTGGTCGTTGAGAGGTATCGCGCGTGGCTCGCGCGTCCGACGGATGGCAGCTTCAACTCGTTCGGAAACGCGTGGGACCCCCCGCATACACTGGGCAAGGGCAACGAGGTCATGGACCGCCTGCGCGACCTGGGCTTCCGCGTCGCGATGCGCCCGTTCGACCATGGTGGCCGCGCGCTCTTCGACGTTTGGATGCTCCCGCATGATCGTGTCACCTCGACGTCGGAGCTGGGGCGGATGCTGGGCCTCGCCCCGCTCACCCAGCCCGAGCTGGACGCGATCGCATCGGAGGTGAATCGCCTCAACGCCGCGTTCGCCGCCTGGCTGCTGGCCAACCCGCCCGGCGACCGCGCGCATCCGGTCGAGCGACCCATCCGCTTCGACGTGAACGCGCAAGACATGAGCGACGCCATGCGCCACGAACTCGAGCGCGTGCTGGTCGCCTTCGGCTGGTGCTACATCTCGCAGGGTGGCGTCCGCACCGCGTCTCGTCTCGTGCGCAATCGCGCGTGAGCGCGGTCTACGGGCTCCTCCTCTTGTATTCTCCCTTTTTCCGTTTCGCACTCCGATCATACAAATAGCGCGGCTTCTCCATCTTTCCCGTTCGTTTCTCTCTCGTTCGATGTCGGAGTCTGGTCCGTTTCGCGGCGAGGTGGGCTGGTCCGCGGGGATGGGATGGGAGCAGACCGGGAGCTGCTGCTGTGACCTCTCACACTCTCGAATTCCAGTCTCCCCCCTCCCACCGCCGCCATGCCCCACCCGTCGTCGCCACCGTCGCGCGCAAGCTCGGATGATGCGGTCGCCCTACCCGCCGCCCTGCCCGGCAGCGGCCTGGGTGACAGCGACCTGGTGGCCGTCCACGACGTCGCGGGAGCACCACCCAAGGCACCCGCGCCACCCGCAGGTGACGGCGCACTCTGCAACCTGTGCGAGGTGCACGCATCGTCGCCCGACCTGGGCAATGGCATGTGCGTCGAGTGCAACGACTACTCGGCGCTCGAGCCGGGCATGATCGAGGTCGGCTCGCGCCTCCTCTCGCAGTCGCGGCTGGACCCGCAAGTCGCCCTCTACTGGGCCACGCTCATGATCACGCGCGCGAGCTACGAGCGCACCGCCAACCGACTCGGCATCTGCGTGCACTGCGACAAGTTCAAGAGGCTGCCCAGCTCGCGCTCCAACACATGCGCCGCCTGCGCCATCGTTGTGCGACGCGCCCTCTAGCCCAGCCGCGATCCCTTGTCCGTTTCGCATTGATCCTCTCTCTCCCCCCCTCTCTTCCATTGTTCCACTCGCGTCGCCCTTTCATCTGCATCACACACATTTCCAATCGCATTCGAACTCTCATCGACTTCGCCATGGCCACGCCTGCGTATGCACTGCCGCCCATGTACTACTTCACTCAGCTCCTGCGGGCCAACTTTGAGCGATGGGCCGAATCGAATCCGCGCGATGGCCAAGACTACTTCTACGACATTGCCGTCGACCACCTGTCCGAGAGCGAACGAGCCGACTACAGACGCGTGCTCGCCGGCGAGGGGTTCACAGTCGACCAGGTCGTGCTCGACGACGGGACGTGGTTCCGCGCCAAGTACAGCGTTGCGCAGTTGGTACGCGAGAGGAATGAGATGGCCGCACATGCTCCCATCTCCTCTCCGCCCGTGCTACCGGCCGAGCTGCGCGCTCTGCTTGCCGATGCGCAAGTGAGCTTCCGTGAGTGGGTCCACACCGACCCACCGCCGCGCATCGGCCAGGGGTTCACGTGCGAACTCACAGCCAGCGACCTGGCCTGGAGCGAGCGCGATGCGCTCATGGCCGCACTCAAGGCCGACGGCTTCGCCACATGGGAACTCAGGTTCGACACGAACCCACCCCGCATCGTGATTGCCGTCGAGTGCGTGCTGGGAACGAAGGAGCAGCAAGAGAGGAGCGCTGCGCTCCACACACTGCCCGTCTTGTTCGACGGAAGCGGGATCCCCGACGAGGCTCTTCCGCGGCTGGCATGGCCTCGGGCACCGCCGACCGAGGCGAAGGAGTAAGGCGGGCTCGTACTCACACGCTCACCCGTTTCGTCGGCAGACGGGCATCCACCAATCCCCCTATTGTTCGCTCCCGTTCATTCATTCACTCATTCATTCATTCATACATTTCCATCCCCCCCCCCGTCGTCGTCAACCCGCTACGCATCATGGCCACGCCCGCTCCCGCTCTCGCCCACCCGGCGGCCGCATCAACCGCGGCTGCTGCTGCAGCTGCAGCTGCAACTCTGTCGCCATTGAAATATGCGATCGGGGTGCTACTGGTCCAATTTGATCAATGGAAACGATCGAAACCGCGCACCGGTGACGACTTCGCGTGCGATGTTGTCATCGACCACTTGACCGGGCCCGACCGCGACAGTTTCGTGTGCGCGTCTATCGCATGCGGGCTCCGACTCGCCCAGGTTGTGCGCGACGGCGAGACCTGGATTCACGCCGAGTACACTGTCGCGCAACTGGAGGCGAAACAGGCCGCAACCGCCGCGAACGGAGCGACAGGGGAGCAGACCGCCATGGCGCCATCGCCCACTGCCGCCACCTCCTCCTCCTCCTCCTCTTCCCCGCCACTCGCGCTACCGGCCAAGCTGCGCGCCCTGCTCGCCAAGGCGCATGCACCCCCGGCCACGCCGGCTATCCGGCTTGCTGCGATGCAGAAGCTCTTTGACGAGTGGATGGCGACAGGGCCGCGCGCCGGACAGCCCTTCCTCCGCGAACTCGCAGTCACCGACCTGACCGACGACGAACGCAATGCACTCGCAAGCGCGTTCACCGCCGCCGGCTTCCGCGTGTCGGACGCCGAGTACGACGCCAGCCCGCCCTGTCGCGTGTTCCACATCGAGCGCGAGGCAGCGGGGACCCCTCCACCGAACAACAACGAGCGCGTCCTCGCCATCGTCGCCGACGTGAATCGCCAGTACACCAACTGGCTCGTGCTCGTTCAGTGCGACACGCTCGACTACTCGGTGTGGTATGCGGACGTGGCCGATCTGTCCGGGCATGAGCGCGCACTGCTTTGCCGGCTGCTCGAGTGCCACGGCTTCCGCGTCACGTGCGGCGCAGGCGCATCCGTCGACACCTTCTTTCTCCATCGCCACCCGACCGACGACTACGGGAGCGACGAGGAGGAGGAGGACGCGGGCCCCAATTTGGAGACGGACGAGATGGAAGAGGTCGCATAAGGGGGTGCCGTTTGCGGTTCGATCCGTTTCGCACGCCCATCAGTCCCACCCGTTTCCCTCCCTCTCTCCTCTTCCCTTTTTTTGTTAGTCGTCCGCCTCGCTCGCTATCCATACACACACAACTCCAACCACTTCGCCCTCCTCCATCCAAGAAGATGGCCACGACTACTTCTTCCACGCTGCCAGCCAAACTGGGCGCTCTGCTTGAATTGGTGCAAACCAGCTTCCGCGAGTGGCCGCACACCGGCCGTGCATTCCTCTACGATCTCGCGGTCAGCAATCTGGCCAAGAGCGAGTGCGATGTGCTCATGGCTGAACTCGTCGCCCGCGGCTTTGTCGTGTGCGAGTTGAAGCTCGGCACCATCCCACTTCAAATCATGCTCACCATCGAGCGCCGCGCGGCGCCCCTCAAGGAAGAGACCACGCCCGCCGCCAATCTACACGCCATGGTCGAGCAGGTCCAGCTGGCGTTTCGCAAGTGGAACATGGCCGAGCCGCGCACGGGCCAGACATTCAAACACACGATCGCGGGCATTGCGCGCGCGCGGACGGGTGTGTGCGCGGCCCTCTCTGTCCTGCTTCGCGCATCTGGCTTCATCGTCGCTGTCCGAGCGGCGAATGCCGGCGACGGCGAGGAGTACGATGCGATCGACGCCTGGCGCGAGGGCGAGGTCTCCCCGGTGCAGGCCAGGATCGATCGACTCCAGGGTGAATTCCGCGAGTGGGGCAACTCGCCGGAGCGGTGCACGAACCGACTGTTCATCCGCGAGTTCGGCGTGGACGACCTGGCGCAGGACGAACGCTTCGTTCTGATGCGAGCGCTCGCGGACGCAGGCTTCGATGCGCGAGAGATCGCGTACAAGACAGGCACGCCCCAGGTCGCGTTCCGGGTCGAGCGCACAGAGCCGGTGCGCATCCTTGGGGCGGCGTGGACGCCCCGGGTGTCCGAGCCCATCGCAGTCACCCTGGCCGAGCAGAAGAACGTGGCGTTGCTCGTGGACGAAGCGAATCGCCAGTTCAACCAGTGGCTCCTCGCGTCCAACTGTCACCCGACCGACAGCTTCGCGTCGCCCGTGCACGCGACGGGCCTGACGGACGCGGGCCTGGCGCTGTTCAAGCGGCTGCTGCGCGGCAACGACTTTTGCGTTCGCCACGCCGCCGATGCCGATCCGCACGTGTTCCACATCCGCCGCTCCACGTCGAAGCGGGTGACGCACGACGTCTAAGGTCCAAATGGACAAGACTGAATTCGGGAGATGGAGGAGGTCGAGTAAGGGCACATTCGATCCGTTTCGGGGCGCCATTGCCCGCCCATCCGTTTCACACGACTGCCTTGCCTGCCTTGCCTGCCTTGCCTTCTTTTTGTTCGTTCGCTCGTTCCATCCACACAATTCAACACATTCGCCTCATCCCCACACTTGTTCGATTTCTCGCCCTCGCCATGGCCTCTCCCGCTCCAACTCCCACTCGCCCGCCGCCGCCACTGTCCGCTGCCGCCGATGCCCTGCTCCGACGGGCGCACGCGAACTTCCACGCGTGGGTCAAGACGAACCCGCGCGTTGGTGAGCGTTCCCTCTGCGCACTCAGAGTTAACAACCTAAACCCGAGCGAGCGACGCGCTCTCATGGACACGCTCGTGGCCGGCGGCTACGATGTGCGCGACCTCGCGCACGACGGCGACCGACCTCCCGGGACTGTGTTTTTCGTGGAGCGCACGATGCTCGCGACGCCTCCGACGACTGCAGTGCGTGTCATACTGGACCGAGTGCAGGGTGCGTTTTCCGAGTGGATCAGCTTGACGCGGGACGCGGATCGTCTGTTCGTTCGCGAGTTCAGCGTGGACGACTTGAGCCCGGACGAGCGACTCGCGCTGCTGCATGCGCTCAAGGCTGACGGGTTCGCCGTGCGAGAGATCGCATACGACACTGATCTGCCCCGGAACGCGTTTTACGTTGAGTGTGCGGTTCCCTCCTTCACGTCGCCGAAGACCGAAGCCGAGGTGACAGTGTCCAGCCCGGCCGCCACCCAACTCGACGACCAGGCTCGCGCGTCCGCGATCGTGGACGAGGCGAATCGCCAGTTCACGCAGTGGCTCATCCTCACCAACTGCAGCCCGACCTCCAGCTTCGCCATGTCCGTGGACCTGATGGGCATGCCCGACTCGAGCCGCCAACTCGTCAAGCGCCTGCTCCGTGCCAGCGAGTTCCAGATTGCTGAGCGCGGTCACGACGCGCTCCACATCCACCGCCTCACGTCGCGGGCCGCGGTGTAGCCCTCGTTTTCATTTCGACCCCACTCCTTTGTCGTCCACAGCCCTCCCACTCGCTACACCCGCTTACTCGCATCCGTCCCTCCCTATGTCCAGCTCCTCGCCATCGATCGACCTCGCGCAGCAGACGCGCGACGACTTTGCGCGGTGGCTCACCACGCGCATGCGCGACCACGAGGAGCGCTTCGTTCGCGAGCTGGACGTCGACGACCTGTCGCTGCGCCAGCGCGTCACCCTGATGCAGGTGCTCGCCGCCGACGACTTTCGCGTCTCGCTCGTGCGCTATGCCAGTGGCTCCCTCGCCAACGTCTTTTGGGTCGAGCGATCGATCAAGGCATAAGGCGCCATCCCTCCCTCCCTCCATCCACCCGCCCGCCTTGTCTCGCGTCCATGTCGATCACATTCCATACACTCGCACAACTTCAACCACTCTCTCTCGCACACTCGTATCCGTCCTCATGTCGACCGCGTCCGCTGTCGCATCGCTGCCGATCGTGACGGGTGGTGGTGGTGGGCCATGGGTCGTCACCCACTCGGCCGATCACCTGGTCCAGACCGTGCGCACCAAGTTTGACGCGTGGCTCGCCGCCTCGCCGTCCGTCGACGCCGTCTTCCAGTGTCGCGTCGGCGTCCGCCTGACCAAAAAGGCCAGCTGCGTGTCGGACGCCATCCCGCCGCTCATGCACAAGTGGGTGGACGTGCTGGAGCGCGACGGCTTCACGGCACAGGGCAGCGCCTTTGACATCGTGCAGCAGGTGAGCGTGTTCGACGTCAAGCGACCGCACCCGGCCAAGGCGCTGCACACGGGCGGCACGTACACGCGCGCCGTCTTCGATCTCGTGGAGCACCTCAACGCGCAGTTCACCAAGTGGCTGGCACAGAACGACTGCGACACGGGCACCATGTCGATCGTCGCGCACGCCGACGTGACCGAGCTGTCCGACGCCGAGCGTCGTGGCCTGGCGCGCCTCGCCCTCTGCTCTGGCTTCACTCGGGACGCGTCGTCGACGATCGACGACTTTGCCTTTGCGCGCGCGCCCGCCCCGCTCGTGCTCGCCAAGTCAGAGGAGAAGGCTGAATAGAGCCCGCGCCCGCCCCGCTCGTGCTCGCCAAGTCAGAGGAGAAGGCTGAATAGAGCCCGCGCCCGGCTGAAACGGACGAGCCGGGTCCCCTTTTTTGTTGCCATCGTTCGCGCGTTTGCGTCTGCTCTCTTCCCCCATACACAACTCCAATCCACTTTCACTCTTATTCGCCACCCATTCCCCCTCCCGCCCCGAGCCATGTCTGCGCCTGTCTCTGCCTCCGCTGCTGCTGCTCCCGCCGCTCCTGACCGCGTCCTCTCGATCGTCGAGGCGACGAATCGCCAATTCACGCGGTGGATCTGCATCCGCTACGACCGCAACAACACAACCCCCGACACTCTGCCACTCGAGGCGGACGTGACCGGCCTGTCCGAGGCGGATCGCGCACGCCTCCGTCACCTACTCAAGTGCCACGGCTTCGACGTCGTGCCCGGAACCACCGGCAGCCGCAGCCATGGCGGGCAGGAGTTGATGATGCTCATTCGCGACGCGGTCCGTGTCGATGCCAAGGAGCAGGAAGAGACGGAGAATGAGAAGGACGAGGAGGAGAAGGAGGAGCACGCGGAGTGCAGCAAGTGCCAGGCGCCCGCTACGCCCGACTTTGTTCAGCTTCCCAGGTGTGGGCACATCTTCTGCCCCAAGTGTACGTTGTATATGACGCTCTCGCCCGACTGCCGCTGCTGCGAGAGCTGCGCGGCGTGCCACAAGATGTTTCTCTTCGAGGACATGGAGTACATGGACGGCACCTCGTACGAGGCGAACGAGCCGCCGAGCAAGCGACAGAAGACCGACACCGACGCCAAGGCAGCAGAAAGCGAGTAACGGAGTCCGTCCGACCAATTGCCTGACCGCATCAGGCCCGAAACGGACGAGTCGGGTCTTTTGTCTTTTTCTTTCTGTTCCCATTCGCTCTCCCTCATACACAACTCCACTCTACTTTCACTCCCATTCGCCTAGCCATGTCCAGTCCCGCGCCCGCGCCTGCCTCTGCTGTCGCCGCCACGCACCCGACCGATCCGGCGCCGCCAATGAGCCCAGTGGCGCGCATCGTGCAGGACACGAACAACCACTTCACCGACTGGCTCGAATTCTACAACTGCGAGGTACAGGGTGCCGTCCTCAGCCACTCCATCGCCATCGGACATCTGACGATCGACGGCATGAATCGCGTGCGCGATTTGCTCGAGTGTCACGGCTGGCGCACGTCGCTGTACGTCGAAGAGAATGGCACACACCTCTCACTCGAGCGCGCCGCGGCGCCCATCTCCGATGGTACCGCCGAGTTCGAAGCGGCCATCCTGGCCATGGAGGGTGGAGGCGAGGAGAAGGAAGAGGCCACGACCACCACCGCGTGCGGCATCTGCGAGGTCGCGGAGGCAGTCAATCCCCACTGCATCGACACCTGCTGCCACGTCTTCTGCTTTGCGTGCATCACGAGCGACCCCACGATGGCGTGCCCCACTTGCTCTGCGCCATACCACATCCGAAACATCGTCAAGGTCTAGACCCCTTTCTCCCCTCGTCCTCCATTCTTTCTGCTAGCGCTTGTCCGTTTCGCCCTGCTCGCTTGCGCCTCGCCCGATCCTCTGTCCCCCCAATCTCGTTCATACACAACCCCAACCAGCTTTCACGCTCACCTTCGACCTTTGCGATGTCCGCACCTGCCCCTGCCCTTGCCTCTGCGAGTGAGGGTGGTGGCGACCGCGTCCTGTCGATCGTCGAGGACGCAAATCGGCGGTTCACCCAATGGCTCGACGCCGACAACTGCGATGTGAGCGACGCTGCGATGGAGCTCGACGTGGACGTGACCGAGCTGACGGTGCTGGAGCGCGTGCGGCTCATGCGACTGCTCAAGTGCCATGCGTTCAACGTCGCGCCATTCGGCCACAATCGAGATGGCGGCGTGAGGCACACGTTCGCCCTCTGCCGCGTGGCCTCGAAGATCGCGCGCACCTGCAAGTGGGACGAGGAAGAGGTGGAGGAAGAGAGCGAGAGCGAGAGGCACACCGCATGCGGTGGGTGCAAGGCCGCCGTCGAGCCAGGGTTCGTCGAGCTGGCTGTTGGGTGCGGACACCTCCTCTGTCCGGCGTGCACCACGCGCATCATGTCGCTCCCCGCCTTTCGCACGTTCGCGACCTGTCCAGCGTGCGACAAGAAGTTCGCGTTCAGCGACATGCACCTCATTGGTGGAGGCAGTATGCCCATTCGCGCCGATGACGACGCGGCGAAGGTCGAGTGAACGAGTCTCGCATGCGAAACGGACGAGCCAGGTCCCCCATTCGTTCGCGTTCGCTCCGCCCTTTCCCGCTCCCATACACAACTCAACCCCCCTTTCCATTTTCACGTTCGATTCCGGTTCCTTCCCCTCTCCTTGTGTCTCTCCTCGCGCCATGTCCAATCTCCCTGCAGCAGATGCTGCTGCCAATGCCACCGCGAGTGAGCCCGGGGGCGACTGCGTTCTCGCGATTGTCGACGACCTGAACCGCCAGCTCGCTCGCTGGCTCGACCAGCACCACACCATCCACGCGCGCACGTGCGGCGCCGCCACGGAGCTGGCATTCGACGCCGACGTGAGTGGCCTGGACAAGGCGGATCGCGCGCGCCTCCGACGACTACTCGTGGCCCAGGGCTTCAGCGTCGCGCCCGGCATCATGACGTACGCGGACAGCAGCGCTGGTGAGCAGGAGCTGTTCGCCATTTACCGCGCGATCCCCGGCGCCACCGTCGCCGCACTCGACGCGAACCGAGGAGACGAGGGAGAGCAGCAGGAGCAGGACACCGATTGCTGCTTCTGCGAGGCTTCCGTCGCGCCCGACTTCGTCAAGTTCCCCACCTGCGAGCACGTCATGTGCTACGATTGCTACTCACGCGAGGAGCAATCACACGACAACCGCTCGGATTTCGGCTGCTTCCGATGCGACGAGCGCTTCTCCATCCACGACGTGCGCCACCTGGACGACAGCGCCTACAACGACGCCCAGCCACCACCGAGCAAGCGCCAGCGCACCGATGCCACGACAGCAAGCGAGTAAGCCGCCACCGTGAAACGGACGAGAGCAGGCCGTCGCGGCCTGCCTCCCCCTCTCCTTTCCCTTTGTCCACCTTCTCCCTTTTTCGCGTTCATTCCACCATACACACACGCACACGCAACCATTCCACTCATGTCCTCCCCGTCCACCGCCGTCGACCCCGACGACTCCACGATCGTCGCACCCGAGCCGTTCATCGCAGCGCCCGCCCTCGTCCGCTACCTGCACGCACAGTTCGAGACGTGGCTCGCTATCGCCATGCCGGTCGACGACCAGCGCCTGACGTGCGTGGTCGACATGACGGACATGCCCGACGCGGAGCGCTTCGCCGTCCTCATGGCCTTCATTGGCGATGGGTTCAGTCTCATCCAAGAGGAGCGCGACGGCCGCACCATCTGCACTATCCGGCACACAGCCCGCGGGCTGCGTGACGTCAAGAAGCCGAAGGCGGATGCCGACCCCGTCGCCTCTCCGAAAAAGCCACGCACCAAATGGACGAAGGAGGAAGACACCAAGATCATCCTCGAGCGTTCAGCGGGGAGGCAGTTCCGATCGATCGGCAAGGACCTCGGCCTCACCGCCGATGTCGTCAAACAGCGCTACGCCGAGCTCATCCTCGAGTCCGGACGAGGATGAGGTGCCAATGAGCTCGACCTGTCCATGGCGCGCGTCAAGGAGCGCCGCAAGCGCGTGAAACGCCGCCTGTCGCCGTAATTGGGCAGATTTTCGCCAAAGGTCGGATCTGGCCACCCGAAACGAGCGAGTGCAGTCGTGCTCCCTTTTTGATTGTTTGCGCTGTCTAGCTCGATCTACCCCCATACACATACGCGTGCACAACTCAACACCTCCTCCTCTCCTCGCCCATCCTCCTCCCTGACCCGCCCGTCGATCATGGCTGCACCTGCACTTGCCCACGCCTCCGCCCTGTCCGCGCTCTACTCGTCGGACGACGCGTCCGCTACGGAGCGCTACGTCTTGATCCAATTCAACCACTGGGTCGCCACCAACCCCGGTGGCGAGCAGACGTTCGCTATCGACATTGGAATTGACAGCCTGTCGGTCGGGCAGCGACTGCAGTGCAGGAACGCGCTCACGGCCGAGGACTTCGTGGTGGTGCAGGCGGAGCGCGCCGATCAGACACCGATGTTCCACATCACCTTCCACGCGTCGCGCATCGCAGACAAGGTGAAGCGCGACACGATCCGGGCAAAGAGCGGCACGCGCGTCAAGCACATCTGGACAGACGAGCTGGACGCCAAAATCGTCGCCGACCGCGCCAAGGGAAAGCAGTTCCGCGCGATCGCCAAGGAGCTGGGCGTGCCCATGGCGAGCGTCAAGGAGCAATACGCACTCGCCCGCCGTCGCAGAACATAGGCCGCCTCGAGGCCGGACGAGGATAAGGGACGCCACCCTCTTGCAGTGGTCCACGCGCGCAAACAAACGCGATTGGCATTTAAGCGCGCAGCACTCGCATTGTCATCCTAGCACCCCTTCTCTCCCCTCCATCCCACATACAACACACACAGAGATGAACACGTTGACACTTATCGAGGGATGGGAGAAGTTGGTGGCGGAAGCGTGCGCGGTGCGGCTGGCGCTGGCGCGACAGAATGAGGCCTACTTTGACGAGCTGGCCGAGAAGCCGGACGTGCCGCTCACCGAGCTGCTCGTGCGCGACCATGGCGTCACGCTCGCCACGCCGCTCGCCAAGATCGTCGACCTGGTCGACTCGCTGCGCACCAAGAACCGCGAGGCCGAGCGCCTGTTCGACACCGTGCACGGCGAGTGGAAGGACTACCGCTGGAACCTGCGCGGCCACCCGCGCGTCTTCGACGCCCTCTTCCGCGCGCGCGAGAACGCCCTGCTGCCCACGGCCTACACGGACCAGTGCTTCCAGCACGTCACCCTCGACAACATGTACGACAACCAGTTCTGGCACATGACGGGCAACGCGCTGCCCCGCCAGCCCACGCTCCAGGCCATGGCGTCGCGCGTCATGCGCATGCGCGCGACCGGGCGGGCTGCTGATGGTGCCACCCTGGCCCCGACCGTGGCCGGCCTCATCCGCGAGCAGGACCGCAGCGCGTCGACGGCCGACCGCGAACGCGAACTCGACCGCGTCCGCGAGGCCACGCGCGCCACGCTCACCGAAGCGGTCACGCAGTGGACCGACGACATGCAGGCACACAAGGCGAAAATGGAGCGCATCGCCTCCTTCCTCCGCGACGACCTGAACATGGAGCGGGTGGTCACGACGCCTCTCCGACAGGCGCGCACACACGTCGCAACGGTGTGCAGCAACACGGTGCGCGACATCGACGAGACAGTCGCCGCGACCGTCGCAGACGTGCACGATCGTGTCCGCGTGACGCTGAACGGCATGGTCCAGCTGGGCACCGGCGGCGGTGGCGGTGGCCAGCTCTTTGCGGGTCGCGTGGCCCAGGCCGTCGCCGATGCGCGCGCCATGCCCATTCCGGCGCCCGCGGGCGACGAGGTCGACTTGATGGTCGCATTTCGCACCCTCGCGCGCTGGCGCTACCGCAAAGCCGCGCGCGAGCACATGCGCCGCGTCATCAGCCACATGGCCGACCGCGTGGACGCCGTCTGCGACCAGCCCGTCGGTCGGGAGGTGCCAGGCAACGTACTCGCCACCGTCAAGGAAGTGACGCGCGACATGCGCATGATCGTCCAGATGATCGACAGCACCGGCCGGGCCGAGCCGCCGCTCGCATGGGAACACGACCAGATGACCGCGCAACTCGCGCACGTGCGCGAGCGAGACGCGCGCGCCAACCTTGAGGTCGCGTTCGCGAGCATCACGGCGCTGCTCCGCCGCCACCACGCAGCCGGTACCAGCCCGGCCGTGGCGCACCACGAGCTGCTTGCATCGCTCACCCAGCACCGCGACGCCGCCGCAATCGTCACGCCACAGACGAACGCGCTGAGCCACCGCCTCAAGGACACGCAGCGCGAGCTCAACCTGGCGAGCGAGCGCATCATCCGCGTGCAATGGCCACGAGACGAGAAGGGGAATGGGAAGGACGATGCAGAGGAGGAGGAGGAGAAGAAGTACGACGACGAGGAAGAAGAAGAGGAGGATGAGGCGGAAGACATGACGTCCGAGAAGCTAGTCGAGACGCTGCTCGACACGCTCGACGCGCAGCTCATCCCGTTCCTGCACGCCCAGGAGGCGGAGGTGCGCGCCCTCGCACTGCCCGTGATGGCCACGCTGCCGCCCCTGCCACCCGGCCTCTTCATGGACTGGCACGTCACGCCCACGCGCCTCTTCCGCGACTTCCGCGACGCCTACCTCGCCCACCCCGACCTCGCCGAGGCAGTCGACCGCGCCGATGCAGAGGGTGGCACGCGCGCCATGTGGGCGGCCACGCTGCGCGCCGTGCTGCGCCAGCCCGACGGCACGCCCAAACTCGATCGCCTCTTTCACGCCACCCACGCACTCGTCGCCATCCTTGCCACCACCACCATCGCGAACGCAGGCTGAGCAAAAACCATCATACATCGAAATCACCTTTGCCTCTTTCTCTTTCTATGTGATGCGAACCCGTATAAATTGCGCGGAGCGATGCGAGGCGATGCGAGGCGATGCGAAGCGATGCGAGGCGGAGAGGGGAAAGAGGAGGAGGAGAGGGGAGAGGGAGGGGGATCAAGGGATGGCTGCAGCAGCAGCAGCAGCAGCAGCAGCGGTCGCATCGGCTGCGTCTTCGCTGATCCGCAGCGCGACGAGGTCGAACTGGCGCGCAGTGTCGGTTGCGAGCGTGTCGATCTTGCGCAGCGGCTCCCAGAGGTCGACGCGGAAGTCGCCCTGCTCGACCGTCGACCAGTCGATCTCGTGCGCGTGGTCGTCGGCGCAAAACAGGCGGTCGACGCACTTGTGCTTCGGATAGGCGAGACTGTCGCGCACGTCGGACACGGTCTGATCGATCTGACGGGCGAGCTCGCGGAAGCGCGCCGTGGCCTGGTTGCCGTTGTAGATGGCGACCGCCATGCGCGACGCCAGGGCCGCGGCCACCACCGGCTGCGCCTGCAGCAACTCCGCCTCCTCCTTGGTGATGCGCGCCACCGTCGCGTCCAACAGCCACGTCCAGTGGTAGCGGCGCGCCACGCGCACGCGCTCGGCGATCGGCAGGTCGAGCAGGAAGCAACAGCCGTCGCCGACCTGCACCTCCCACGCGCTGGCCAGTTGGCGGAACATGGCCACGCAGCTCATGTGGTCCAGCAGGTGCGCCATATGCAGCGGGTCGACGGTGACCGCTGCCGACGGATACCGGCTGCTGGAGTTCGCGATGCGCGCAATCTCGCGATCCGGATACTTGGCGTAGAGCACGCGGAAGAACGCCTCCGCGTCCGACGCGGACGTGAATGGCGCGACCTCGATGTCGACGGTGTCGGTCTTCTCGACCAACAGCGCGTCGATCACCGCCTGGAAGACGGCCGAGTGCCGCATCAGCACGTAGCGGTGGGCGTGCACGGCGAGTCGCAGGTTCGTGTAGCGGATCACCACGTCGCAAATCTGTCGCGGCGCAAAGTGCATCCGGGTCCATCCATCATTGGCGGCGCCACCACCACCACCACCAACCTGGTCAAGGGGGACAACTGCCTTCACTCCTGCTGCTGCTGCGGTGACAGGGCCACTGGGTGCCTGCGCTGCCGCTGCTGCGGAAGAGGAGGAAGCGGCGGCGGCCTCCTCCACCCCCGCCCCTTCCTCTTCGCCCCCATCCTCCGTGCGGGCATGCTTGGCTGCGGGCTCGAGGATGGCTGCAGCAGCATCATCGAGCAGAGAATCCAGCTTGCGCTTGGCATGCGGAGGAACGGGCCACGTCATACGTATGGACGCGGAATAGAACGAATGGGACAACGTGCGTGCGCGCGAGTGCGTCAACCGAGAAAGGACGACGACAAGGATGAAAGAATTTGAAGGTGTGTGTGTGCGATGGCGGAGGTATGCGCAGCAGCAACTAGACAGGCGGAGAGAATGGAGGTGGAGTGTGAGAGCGAGGACGGGAAAGGATGCCGGAGACACGCGCGCGCATGTCAGTCGTTTCATCGGAAGCGCTCGGCTGCGACGGCAGCGGCAGCCGAAAGCGCGTCGTCCATCGACTCGAAGGACAACGGATCGTCCAGGATTTCGATCACCTCGTCGGCAATGCTGCGCCGCACGCCAGCCGGTGCAGACAGGGCCCACGCCGCGTCGGCCGCGGAGATGGGAGCCAGCACGGGCGGCTGGGGCGACGCAGGGCGGGGAGGGGCGTGGTGCACGCGACGAGCAGGGGCAGCAGCGGCAGCGGCAGCGGGGACCGGGACAACCTGGCCAGGGCGTGCGGCGCGCTGGCGCGCAGCGACCACGGCCCGGACCGCCACCCGGACCGCGTCGGGTATGTCGGAGTGCAGGTGCATCGCGAACGACAGCTGGTCGTTGTTGTAGCGGCGCACGGCGGCGTAGAGCGGACCCTGGCCCCACTCACTCGCGCGCCGAAGGCTGTCGTGCACGGGATGGTGGCCGACGGCCACGTGCTCGCGGATCGTGCGCACGTCCTTGCTGCTCATGTTCCAGCGGCGCACGATGTCATTGATGCGCGTCGTGATCGCTACGCGCTGCCGCGGCGACACGTCGTCCGGGATATCGCGTGCCATTGCGCGCGCCACGACCTCGCCCGTGGCGTCCAGGTCCTGCTGCGCGAACTCCCACGCCTCACTGCGCTGCACGATGTCCATGGCCGCGACGCTCGCGACAAGCGCCGGGTCGGGCGCCTCCAGCGCGTACGGCATCGCCTCGAGGCTGTAGTCGCGCGCATGCGCCACGGCCGCCAGCACCTCGTCGGGCACGTTGGCCGATGCGGCGATCTCATCGGCGGTGCGCTGCATGCGCTCCAGCGCGACGCGCGTCAGCTGGCGGCTGTTGCGCAGCATGTACCCATATTCGATCCACAGCAGGACGTGCTGCCGATCGGGCAGCGGGTCGCGGAAGCCGTCGCCCAGCGTCAGCAGGCGCACCACCTCGACCGCCCGCAGCCCGACGCGACCAGCGTAGGCAGAGGCCATTGGGGAGAGGCGGGGAGAGGTGGGTACAGGTCGCGGGATGCGCGTATGCACGAGTCGGGGAGGCTGGAAGGGCGAGAAGGAGTGGAGAGCGAGGCCCGAGACGTGAGGGAATGGCAAGGCGGGTGGTGGGTGTGCGCGTCCGCTGCTTTCTTCCGTCGCGGGAATCTTGCCACTCTCTCAACCTCTCATCTCCCGGATCGTGCGGGTGTGGCCGTCTCCTCCTCGACCCGGTGCCCGTCTGTGCGTCATGCCCCCGGCGCACACTGCCGCTGCCACCGCCAAGCAAAAACTCCTGCTCCTGGCGCCCGTGCCCTTCCGCTCCGACCTGCTCAGCCGCAAGCTATGGCAACAACGACGCCGACAGGCGCACCGCGCGGCAGCCGACCGGAAGCAGCAGCAGCCGTGCACCCAACTGGCCGACCTCCTGCCGCCGCCCAACTCGCCGGCCGTGCGCCGCGCGTGCAAGCTGCTGCGCCGCCTCCTCTCCGCTACGGAGGCGAGCGGCTCCATGACGCAGTGCTCGCGGCTCCGCACCTTAACCGAGCAATTCTCCGCGCCTGTCCTCATGTCGGCTGTTCTGCGGCGGGCGGCGAAGGCGACGGCGTCCAGCCCACAGCCGCCGAGTACGCGGAAGCGCTCCAGTGCTTCCAAGACGCGTTCCAGCGCATCCAACCAGGACTCTGGGTCCAGCCCCCTGACCACTCGTGCCAATCTGACTGCCCGATGCTAAACCACCGCGAGATCTACATCTGCTGCTGGAGCGGCAGATCACACTACTGCTCGGAAATGGGGTGCGAATTGGCGGTCACGCACGATGACTGTCGCACGTGCCCACTAACGGCCAAGCAATACCCGCTCGAGTTCCAGACGACGTACGAGCAGGGCAACATCAGCAACGAGCGGCGCATGATGACGCGCGTCGTGGTCACCACCAAGCGCAAGCGCGCGCGTGGCGGCGACGGACTCTCCATCTCTGCCGCGTCCGCACGCGCCAGCGCCCTGGCCCTGGGCAGCAGCGGGAGCGGGAGCGGCGGTGCCAGCGCCATGCTCTGCTCACCCTCGCCCTCTCCCTCTCCAACTCCTTCGTCGTCGTCCATCTCACCCGCATCGATCGCCGCCTCATCCTCGCCCTCGCCCTCGTCCTCCTCCCACGCGACCTTCTTCCCTCCCCCCTCCCACCCGCACCACCGGTCCGTATCCGCCGGTTCGTCGTCCGCCACCGCGGCCCTCCCACCCCCTTCCCTTTCCGTGGCCGCGAGCCCTCATTTCGGCTACCACAACGAGGCCGACGCCCTGCACGCCATCTGCGCGTTCATTGCGCGCTGCCTACCGGCCAGACCAGACGTGGCACCGTTGAGCCGCGCGCGTACCATGGAGCTCGCGCGCGAGCTCCTCTGCGCCTTTCGCGTCGTGCACCGCATCGCAGGGCCCACCACGCCGCGCGAATACACGTTATTTGTCCATGTGTTCGTGTCGCTGCACGTCATGGCCAAGGGCGGCGAGGGCATCGGCGGTATCTATCTCGTGCGCGGCCATGCCGACGTGACGGCGCGCATCCCCGACGACCCGGCCACGAGCTTCGCTATCCTGCGCCGCCAGCACGCCTTCCACACGCGCATGGTCTCCTTCTTCAACTCGATCGTCAGTCGCCACTACCACGAGGAGATCAAGCACCGCCCAGTTATCAAGGATTGAACACTCGCTCGCTCTCGCACTCGCTCGCGCATTCGCCTTCACATTCGCTCTCGCATGTAGAGACATGAAACAAATAAATTCGCGTCCTTTTTTTTCATCGACTATACACGCGCGCGCGCACGCGCGGAGAGGATGAGAATGAGAGGGAGGGAGGGAGGGAGAAAGGGGAGAGGGCGTGGATTGGGTGGCTCAGTGGCAGTCCTGTACTGCGACCTTGGACAGGATGGCATCCAGCTGCGCGAGGGTGGTGAACGCGAAGCTGCCCTTGCCCGGGCACACGTAGGGCATGCGCCCGGGCTGGGCGAACACGACCACGATGAGCTGCTGCGCGGAGAAGATGGGGATGTATAGGCGCCGCAGATGGATGATCGACTCCGTCGCCTGCACCACTTCGAACGTGAAGCGGAAGTGGTCGTCGAAGAACACGCGCATCTCCGCGGACGAGAATGAGACGAATGGCTGGATGAGGCGCCGGTGCGGCTCGTCGATCACGACGCTGTCCGGGGCATGCGAACCAGCAGCGTCCGACGCGGGCGCAAGAGACGAGACGGCGAGCGAGGACATGGAGGGAGGTGGGAAGAAAAAAGGAAGGGCGGAGGCGAGGGGCAGTGGTGGTGGCTTGGGAGAGTGGCAGGTGGGCTTAGAGTGCGAACGGAGGCGACGACACCACCCAGCACAGTTGCGCGAAGAGGAGCACGAGCAGCACGACGTTGATCCAGTGGCGAATGGTTTCGCGCCGCTGCTGCTCCTGCTGCTGCTGCGCGTAGAGGTGCACGGCGTTGGAGCAGCGCGTGATGGCGGCCACGACGCGCGAGTGCATCAGCAGCCGGTCGTCATCGGTGAGCCGCGTCGGCGTGCGACTGCCACTGCGATGCTCACTCTCCTCCTCCTCCTCCTCCACTCCCTCCCTGTCCTTGCCACTGGACCGGTCACGGGAACGCGTGCGACGCGCAACGGGCGACAAGGCGCGAGACGGCGAGGAGGAGGGCGAGCGAGAGGCTGAGGTGGGCGCGCCGGCAATCAGCATCGGCTGGGACGTGCGGCGGCGGGGAGGCATGGCGGACGCTGGCTGGTTCGGGAGTGTGCGGAGGGCAGGCAGGCAGGCAGGCAGTGGGTGGCGCGATCAAACAATCTAGAGATTTGCGAAACGAGCGAACGAGTCGTGTGTGTGTGGATAGGGACAAGGGGGAGAGCAAGTGACGAGGGGCGGCACGGGGGAGAGGGGGGTACTGGCTTGACGACGAAGGCGGCAGGTGCGCACGCGCATGCGTTCAGCGACGACAGAGACCAGCGATCTGGGGGGGTTGAAAAACAAAAAAAAAATGAAGGGACGCGGCGAGCGAGGAAGAGGGGAACGCACTTACGCTGCGCGCGAGCGAGTGGCGCCAGCGACGCCGCGGGGTCCGGGCGGCGGGGGTGCCACGTTGACCATCTCCTCCTCCTCCTCCTCCTCCTCACTCGAGCTCGAGCTGGAGCTGGAGCCGGAGCTTGACGGCGGAGGCGGAGGGGGCGCAGCAGTAGAGGACGCTGCCGCGGCGTCGATTGCGGCCTCGGCCACTTCGATCCGCGCCTGGCGGGCTCGATTGTCGCCGATCGGATCGGCGCGGCCGATGTAGCGCGACGGGATCATCAGGCCGAGCGGGCGCTGCGTCTCACCGCGGATGCGGCGGGCCAGAGCCAAGTCCTTCGGCATGATGGTCACGCGCTTCGCGTGCAGCGCGCACATGTTCGTGTCCTAGTGCACACACACACACACACACACAGGGAGAGCGACGGAGAAGCCACAAAGTCAGCGCGACATTCCACACACCCCCGCGGACCGCAAGCGCAGGCGTGTGCGTGTGCATGTGTGGCGCGCCTCAAAAAGTCCCACGAGGTAGGCCTCGGCGGCCTCCTGGAGCGCGAGGATGGCGGTCGCTTGGAAGCGAAGGGGCTCACCGGGCCGCGCAAAGTTCTGCGCGAGCTCGCGCACGAGGCGACCGAACGGCGCGCGGCGGATCAGGTTGCCCGTGGTGCCCTGGTAGCGGCGGATCTCCTTCAGCGCGACCGTGCCCGGGCGGAAGCGGTGGGGCTTGCGCGTGCCCGGGGCGCTCTTGCGCGCGGCCTTGGTGGCGAGGTGCTTGCGGGGCGCCTTGCCTCCCTCGCTGCGGCGCGGCGTCTGTTTGTAGCGAACCATGTGGGAATGGGCGATGAGCTGGGCTGGAACTGTGACGATCGGCCGATCGACCGGGCGGGCCAGCCCGCCCAGCTAGCCCAGCGCTGCGTCGTCGTCGACGACGACGCAGAGGGACGAGGCAGACAGGGAGCGAATCGGTCTAGTCCATCTATCCAGCACACACACACAGTCTCATCAATCTCTCTCTCTCACTCCATTCCCTTTCGGCATAGCCCACATGTCTCGCCCCTCCTTCTTCGAGCCGATGGCGCACGAGCTCCAGCCGTTGGTGCACCGGCGCCGGCACACCGCACCCACACCCCTGCCCGCGTCCATCCTCGCCGCCGGGGCCATGGTCGCTGCCGGCGAAGGCGTGTCTGCTGCGGACCCGTCCGCCGCCGTCGCAGCAGCCGCGAAGACACCCGGGCGCATTCACATCACCAAGCTGCTGGTGCAGCAGGGCGCAGCGCTCGACGTGGCGCAGATCCAGCGGGACGTGCGCGCGGCCAGCCGCGGGCGCGCCTGGTCACTCGTGCTCACACCCGCGCACATCAACGCGCGCCTGAGCGACGCCGACGTCCGCGACGTGCTCATGCGCCAGCTGCCCGTGTACCAGTCGTACGACAAGCTCGTCTCGTCCATCGAAGCGCTCCGCGTGATCGACAGCTGCATGCAGCGCCCGGACGACACGGACCTGATGGTCGACACGGCCGCTGCGTTTGGAATTACTCGCGAGTATTTGGCCGAACGAATCCGCGCGCTGCTGCAGATCGAGGCGCAGCCGACGCTGCCAGACGGGTACAAGCGTGTGCGGCGCACCCTCAATCGACGAGAAGAGCGGCTGGTCGCGATCGATCGCATCGTGGACGCATACCACCAGATCATTGCAGATGGCGACGCGCTCCGGTCTGCCGCCTCCATCGCGTCGTCCCTCGCGCCGATGGCCGGCCTCCCGATGCCCATCGCCGTGACTGCGTAGGAAAGTCGACTCTCATCCACTCGCTTCACATTCTTGCGTCGATCAGCAGACAGACGCCATGGCCGCCGCCGCCGCCCCTCTCATCGCTCCCACCCGCCTCCGCATCCGCACGGACAGCCGCTTCGTGTCGACGCCCATGCAGACGTTCCCATTCGTGCTGCACATTGGACTGCACCTCTACGAGTGCACGGTCGAGGGCGAGATTCACTGGACAGGCCACGCAAACCACGCGGCACCGGGCGTCAGCGCCCTGATGTTCCCGTCGCCCGGCCAGCCGCACGTGGCGATCGCGTTCGACCCGGACACGGAGGACATCGAGGTCGACGGATTCGACGTGGTCGTCAACCCCGACAGTGGCGTCCTCGCCTTCCACCGCCGCCCGCCCGCGTAACGAACGAGACTCGCTGCGCCGCTTGTCCGCCCATCCCCTCATCTGCCTGTTGCTGTCATAGACCTTGTGCATCTCGTTCACTCGCCCACACCCTCATTCATTTACTGATTCGATCCCCACCCCACCCGCCCATTTCCAATGTCGTCGTCGTCTACCTCGCCGCCGCAGCCGCAGCAGCAACCCGCGAAGCGCAGCATGGACGAGGCCGCGACCATTGCGCGCGACGCGCTCGCGAGTGGCGGGACGGGCAAGGACAAGGACAAGTCAGCGGGAGCCGTGCAGGTGGCCAGGTTCGTCGTCGACGACGAGGCGACCGCTCGCACTATGAACGCGGCCAAGATGCAGCAGGAGGTGCATGCGGCCAGCGGACAGCGCTCCATCTCGCTCGTGCTCACACCGGCCATGATTGCCCAGCGCCTGAGCGACAATGCAGTGCGCACGCAGCTGGTCGCGCAGTTGCCCGCTCCGGCGCCTGCGTCCTACGCCGCGCTGCGCGCGACCGTGGCCCTCTTCCGCGCCATGCACCACTGCATGGAGCACCCGCGCGACAAGGACTACGTCGCCAAGGCGGCCAAGACGCTGGGCGTCGATCAGGAGCGCCTGGTCGCGTCCGTCAACTCGCTCCTGCTCATCGAGAAGCAGAAGCCGGAGGAGCGGCCGGCTGGCTACGAGCCCGTCGCGAGCGCCCTCAAGCGTGCCGCGAACCGCCTGGATGCCGTCGACCGCGGCGTGGTCGCGTACCGAGAAGCCGTTGCCCAGCTGTAACGGACGAACGGACCAGGGCGCTGTTGCTGCTCCTTCCCTCCCTGCCTTATCCACCCGCCTTGTCCGCGTTCGATAGCTAGCCAGACAGTCATTCTCTCGTCCATTTTATCCCCCCTCTCATGTCTTCCACCCCCGCGCGCCCTGCAGAAACAGGTGGCAGCTTGCTACCGCAGGCGATCACCCCTGAAATGGTCGCGGCGCGCCTGAGCGACGATGCCATTCGCGAGCAGTTGGTCGGGCAGCTGCCTGTCACGTACAAATCGTACAGTGCGCTCCGTGGCGCAGTGGCGCTGTTCACCGCCATCGACCACTGCATGCAGCACCCCAGTGACGACGCCTATATCGATAAGGCGGTGAAGGAGCTGAAGGAGAGCGGGGTCATGCAGCAGGACAACCCGCGCGAGTGCATGATGGCCATGGTCAACTCGCTCATCCTGATCGAGAAGCAGAAGCCGGAGGAGCGCCCGGGCGGCTACGAGCTCGTCGCGGTCGTCAAGCGTCGGCACGTCGCCCGCCTGGACGCCGTCGACCGCGGCGTTGTGGCGTACCGCGAGGCTATTGCGGCTTTGTAACGGACCAGTGCGTTGCTGCTGCTGCTGCTCCTTCTCCTCTCTCCCCCTTCTCCCATCCGCTTCATCTACGTTCGATGGCTTGCCATTCCCCCATCTCAATCCCCCCTCTCCCCTTCTTCTCCAAATGTCTTCTCCCTCACCCACCAACACCAACACACCGCTGAGTCCTGCGGCCGTGCGGCGCCTGCAGTCGCTGGAGCACAAGGCGCGCGTCGAGGGCTTCGTGCAGTTCGAGCACGACCGGCCACTCTACCTGCGCGAGCCGGAAAGCGCGACCATCCGCTACGCCGGGAGCGACGCGATTCGCGTGCGCGCCGACGCCCACGCCTGTCCGCCCTTTTGGGCCGAGGCGCAGATCTTCGCGTCCGACTGGGAGAGGGCGAGCGCCAACACCGCCGGCACACCCGTCCTCGTGCGCTGCATCGGCGGTCGACTGAGCGGCGGGCCGAGCAAGGTGCGCGCCATGCTCACCTCCGAGGGACGCGTCGTCTTCTCCGAGGCCAAGCCCGAGGACAAGGACGTCGTCTACTACGCGGCCGTCACGCTGCCAACCGCCTGTACGACTCATCTCGCTCGCGCCGCAGCCGCACCCACGCCCATCGCCGAAGATGACACCGCCGCGTGAGCAAGGGACGACTCTTGCTCTGCTCTGCTCTCCCCTCCCTTCTTCCCTCTTGTCCCGCGTCCACTCTTGCTAAATTAATTCGCACATACATGGCACCCTTTTCGACCCCCCCCGTCTCGTATGTACCTTGTCCACAGCCGCCTCTTGCCCTGTTCGGCCACCAACACCGGCGCCGACCTGCGGGCGGGGGCCTCTTGCCCTGCCTGCTCTGCTCCGCCCACCCGCGTCCAACGGCTAGTTTTCTTTTGCCAACCAAAGTGACCATCGGCTGCTGCTGCCTGGTCGCCCGCCTGCCCGCCGACTCGACCGGTCGGTCAGTCGCCAACTTTTTTTTCGGGAGGGACAGGCCGGCCACCCGGCCGCCGAATTTTTTTTTTCTGGTGGACGAGGTCGACCACTCGGTTGGGAGGAGGGTGGGGGTCCGTCGCCACCGGCCGATCCTATAGCTAAATTTGCACATAGGACTGGACAGCGTCCTATGTCGAAATCGACGCCACTGTGTGCGTGTTGTGTATGGCCCGTATCGCTGCTCCTGGTCCACCCTGCCAGGTGGTCGGCCACCCGGCGACCAAGTCGACCACCTGGTCAGTCACACTAGAGGAGGCAGCCCCGTGGCCTTGCCAACCAAAGTGACCACCGGCTGCTGCCTGGTCGCCCGCCTGTCCGCCGGCTTGCTCGGCCGGCGAGCACTCGGCCTCCAACCTTTTTTTCGGAGGGGAGGTCGGCCACCCGATCGCCGAATTTTTTTTCGGACAGCCAGGTTGGCCGACCAGTCGGTGCACGCCCGCCACCATCCAACCAGTCACTCCCACCCTATATCTAAATTTAGACATAGGCAGTTCTCGCTCGCTATGCCGAAATCGATTCACACACGCGCGGTTGTGTATAGTCGATGTCTTCCTTCCTCGATCGGGTCGACCCCGTCCATCGGCCGGCCACCCGCCCAACTTTTTTTTTCGGGACCGGGAGGTCGACCTCCCGGTCGCCAATTTTTTTTCCGGCGCCCACCCGCCCAACTTTTTTTTCGGGTGGGGGAGGTCGGTCGCCAGCCGCCAATTTTTTTTTGGCGGCTGGCCAAGTCGGCTGTCCAACCGGTCGTACCAGAGGAGGCAGCCCCATGGCTTTGCCAACCAAAATGACCGTCGGCTGCTGCCTGGTCGCCCGCCTGCCGGCTCGCTCGACTGGTCGGGCGTCGGGTCGCCAACTTTTTTTTTCGGGAGGGGGAGGCTGAACACCCGGCTGCCAATTTTTTTTTCCGGGTGCCCGGCGCCAACTCGGACGAGGGAGGTCCACCACCTGACCAGCCCTATAGCTAAATTTACACACAGGGAGCTTGCTCATTCCTATTGCGAAATCGGACACGTGTGTGTTTGTGTATAGTGCGCATCTACTGCGTACGGGTCGCCTGACTCGGAGGCCGAGGTCGCCCACCCACTCGCCAACTTTTTTTCGGACGGGCGAGGTCGACCACCCGATCCCCAATTTTTTTTTCCGGCGACCAGCCACCTGCCAACTTTTTTTTCGGGAGGGGCAGGCCGGCCACCCGGCGGCCAGTCGCACCGGAGGAGACAGCCCCGCGGGCTTTGTCAACCAAAGTGACCACCCAGCTGCCCGGTCACCTGCCCGTCCGCCGGCTCGCCGGCTCGGTCGGTTGGTCGGTCGCCAACTTTTTTTTCGGATGGGGAGGTCGGACACTCGACCTCCGAATTTTTTTTTCGGGAGGGGTCGACCCGCCGGCGGGCGCCGCCACCCTCCCCACCCTCTCGTCCATTTCCTATAGCTAAATTTAAACATAGGCTGCTCTCAATTTCTATGCCGAACTCGATGCCACGTGTGCGTGGTTGTGTATAGTCTGTGTCTTCCCTCCTCGACCAGGTCGACCTCGCCCGCCGGCCAAGTTGGCCGACCACCCGCCAACTTTTTTTTTCGGGGCGGGTGGGTCGATCACCCCGACCGCCAAATTTTTTTTTCGGAGCGACCAGCGCCGCGCCGGGGGAGGGAGGGAGGGAGGTGTGCCCGACCGGGCGTTGCCAACCAAAGTGACCACCGGTTGCTGCCTGGTCACCCACCCGTCCGCCAGCCCGGCCACTCACTCGTCCACCCACCATGTCCCACCCGCCGCTCTCGCCCACGGCTTCCCCGCCGGTTGTCACTCGTCTCTCTGCCATCCTGGAGAGCGGCTCCGACACCATTGGGTTCGGGTGCGCGCCCATGCCAGTCGACGCGAACGGTGTGCCTGTTGCCGTTGTCGACGCAGTCAACAGGTACAGTCGCAGTCGTCCTGACCATGTGAACGGATGCACGGGCGATGTGCACCTCCACGCACAGACAGCAACGACCCTGGCGTTCCGATGCACATGCGAGGGCGTGGTCATCTATGTCGGTCTGAACTAGAATGCACACACGGCCGCGCTTGTATGCGTAACTAGACAAACGCAACGATACAGATTCACACGTCATCTATTGCCCCTCCCTCTTCCTCCTCTAGTCTGCCTCGACTTCGCTCGCCTTGTGGCACTTGGCGTCGGGGAGGGTGGGATCGGCGCCCACGTCGCGCTTGCGCTTGCGAGAGGGAGAAGGGACGGATGCGGCATCGCCGGGAGGAGGGAGAGGAGTTGGACAGGGCAGCCGCTTGCTATCTGGAAGGGACTCGCCGGTGGCGTCCGCGTCGCGCTTGCGCTTGCGAGAGGTCGACGGGTCCGGACAGGGCGGCTGCTTGCCCAGCGCGGCCAGGTACCAGTAGACGACGTTGTAGTGGAAGCGCAGCGCCTGCCTCTCGATCGTCTCGTCGTCGGGGAAGAGCGGGTGCAGCTCGCGCAGCTCGTCGAACGACAGGGGCGTCAGGTGCGGCTGCAGCAGCGGCGGGATCGACAGCACGCGCTTGCGGTTGTACAGATCGCTCAGGAACTGCTCGAAAATGGAACGCGCCGTGTCGCGGCGCGCGCGAATGGCCCGCGCGTCCAGGCGCAGGAACGCCTCGATGATTTTGAGCGGCCCGAACCCGAACGCGTACTTGCGCTGGTCGACAAAGTCGTCGCCGGGCAGGATGAAGGAGATGCCGAGCATCGCAGCTGACAGGCAGCCGTGCGTGCGCGCGACCATCAGGTCGGCCATGAGCGCCATGTCGACGGCGATGCCGTTCTCGCAGTGCCACCAGATCTTGACGTTGGCGCGTTGCGCGGGCGTGCGGCGGTCGTGGTAGAGCAGGTAGAGCGCGATGAGGTCGGAGTCGTTGCTGTACCAGTGGATGTCGTCCGACTGGTCCTCGAGCTCGCGCGTCCAGAAGAGCATGGCCGGGTCGGCCTCGCCCAGCTCGTGCGTCGACGCAAAGGGCGTGGGTGGCTCCTTGCTTCCCGGCTCGAAGCCCATCGCGCCCGTGCCGCGGTCGATGTCGAGCACAAACTGCTTCTTGGTCACGCCCGCCATGGCACTCTGGATGCGCGGCACGAACGACTGCCACAGCGTGTTGCCCAGGTTGCACCCTTTCGGGTTGCGCGACTTGCTCAGGCGCCGGAGGCAGATCGCCTCGAACACCTGCTGCTCGGGCTCCGCGCCTTCCTTCTCTCCCTCATCCCCATCCTCCGCCACTCCCTTGTACGTGACGCCGCCCGACCAAAATTCGGCGTCGACCGGGTAGGACTTGGCCGCTTCGACGCCCTTGCGCGCATCGTCCTTGGCGGCGCGGGTCGCGCGCACCGCGTGCGTCTCGTCCTTGGCGCGGGTGACGCGCGAGCGGTCGTCGCAGATGGTGATGCAAAGGACGCTGTCGCTGAACTGCGGGTGCGCCCAAAAGTGAGCAAACAGCTCGTCGTGCGTGAACAGCTTGGTGTCGCGGTCCTTGATCGCCACGAAGCGCGTCAGGTAGTCGAGCAGGTCGACGTGGACGTTGGTGGGCGTCCTCTTCTGGCGCGTCTCGCTCTCCTGCACGAAGGACTCGGGTGCCAGCTCGCGCAGCCGCTTTTTGATCGCACCGGACAGACCCATGGCGACAGCAGTGGTTGGAGGAGTGAGTGAGTGAGCGCGCGCGTGTGTGCGTGTCTCAGCCATCCCTCCTCCTCCTCCTCCATTCGCCACTGCCGCAGCTCGCAGCGCGAACCTGTTCTCTCGATTCCACAGGCCATGTGGGCAAGAGGGAGGGTGCGCTGAAACGGAGCGACTGGCGTCGATGGTGCAAAAAAAACGGACGAGCCCGGCTGCTGTCGCTCGGCGAGCTCGGCCCGCCTGCCTCGCTGCCGATTCACACTTTCAAAGGCAGAAGCAGAAGCCAGAGAGAGACAAAGCACCTGCTAATCTCTCTTTTTTCGCGCGCGTGTTCTGCCTCCTCCCCCCCCCCCTCCCCCCCCCCCCCCCCCCCCCCCCCCCCCCCCCCCCCCCCCCCCCCCCCCCCCCCCCCCCCCCCCCCCCCC
>Ga0157370_10000121_pt1 | contig 91715 bp, 58 predicted proteins | sample C35metaG_FD_113463 | JGI IMG/M metagenome (GOLD analysis project Ga0157370, IMG submission 113463) | Corn rhizosphere microbial communities from Kellogg Biological Station, Michigan, USA - C3-5 metaG | ecosystem: Host-associated > Plants > Roots > Rhizosphere > Soil | place: USA: Michigan...
ATAGCAAAGAAATTTAAGTTCGATTAAAATCACCGAGGTGAGTTTTTAGTACAAGAAGCAAACCAACATGCCATAAAACACTTACAGTCAAATAATTAAAACCAAAGGTTCGACTCCTACTCGTTCCATTTTCCATTAGATAATCTTCCTCTTTGCAACAGGAATAATAGCGGATACCCGCAAGCGCATATGGCCTGTAGGCGTATGAACGTATGAGCTCGGGAGTTGCCCAGATAAAATTGACAACCTGACGTGCTTAGATGAGCAGGGATCATCCATTTTCGGTAAGGCGCTAAACCTACCGCCAAAAGTGGGGAAGAACCACTTTTAACGCCCCCCCAATCTATATGTCTCCTCGTATGTTTGATTTTCCTAATAATATGATTTGTTAGATTTGAAAAAAGCCCGCGAGTGGACTGGTAATTATCAATGTCCATGCCCCTATGTAATTTATTTCTGCTTTCTTATCGTATTTTGAATTATTCACGTCTTTTTTCATTAACCTCCCTAGCAAATAATGTGGGTGTTTTCAAAAAAATAAGAAAACGCAATTCATTAATAAAAAATATCATAAGATTTCAATATTATCGAAATGGTAATTACAAAGGCTGTCCATAGGCGATTGATATATTTTTCCAAGGACCATTCCAAAATCCTCTGCAACACTCGAAAGTATATCTTTAAAAACAAACCCTATTGAGCCAACACAGTTCAACTCGTAAATTTTGTAGTTTGGATACTTAGATATAATATTTTCAAAAAAATCTACCAAACCCTCTCTGACTAAAGATTGGATTAAAAGATCAGATATATTACTTTTTAAAAATGGTGAGAACCCTGCAGCAAATCTGTTCTGAAGTTTGGCGTCATAAAAGTGACTCAAAATTTCATTCGGTAAAATTCCATAATCCTCGTAAAAACAATTCATTATTCTTTCAGGAAGAGCTTTGCGAGCGTAGAGTGACAACAACTTTCTGCCCAAATACGCCCCGCTTCCTTCATCACCCAATAAAAACCCGAGGGATTCAACCTGATGAACTATTTTACCATTGCTGACCAAACAACTATTTGTTCCAGTCCCCAAGATACAAGCAAGACCAGTGCCATTTCCAAGCAATGCTTTCGAAGCAGCCATCATATCCGAATCAACTTCTATTTTAGCATTTTTAAATAACGTTTGTAATGAAATCAAAATAATATCTTTTTTAGAATCTTCACATCCTGCACCATAAAAATAAATATGGAGAATTTCATGAAAAAAAATATTTTCTCCAAGGCTCTTTCTAATTGAGCTGATAATGTACTTAGCCTCCAAGTAGTAAGGATTGTATCCTTCCGTAATGAAATCTTTACGATTACCCTTTCTATCGAAAAAGCTCCAAGTTGTTTTTGTAGACCCGCTGTCAGCAATAAGTATCATAGTTATTATTTTTCATATAATCGACTGTGCTATCGTCTTCTTTACTTTATTTCTCTTTAACTTCAACAGTAGATCCCGCATACTCATTTTGCGGAAATTTCGAATCATACATACAAAATCCATCATGGTGTTTGGAGGTGAAAATCATATATTTTGCCCCAGCACCTTTGAACATTTTTGCCCATTTCTCTGAATCCAGTTTTGTTGGATTCAATTTGTATTGAGCATTTTTGTAATCTGTGGTATATTTGTTATAATTATCATAACCGTCTCTGGTCACCCAATCTTCTGGAGCCAACCCCCAAGATTAAAGGCTTCCTAATTGTGTGTAAAGCCCCATGTGGATCAATACTCCAAATTTATATCCCTGCCATTTATCAAGATTGGCTTTTACCAATGGATCTTTTGTCCAAACATAACCTTCCTCTTCTGATTTGTCAGCTTTCATGCTAAAATCAGCCTGAGCATAACTAGAAAAGGTAATGGCACAGATACATGCTGTAAATAGTAAATTAGATATATTTTTCATTTATAACTTTTGTTTGGTATATATGTACTTTCAATCTTCTGGTTTAACGACATACCATGTCCATATTAATACATGTAGTTTATATGAATTCCATTTATTATTTAACCTCAACAGTTGCCCAAGCATATTCATTTTGGAAAGACCAAACTTCAAATCATTGTATGATAAATCTTCTTTAATTCTTACACTTTTTATATTTCCTCAACAATCATTGAGCAACCGCCTCTGGCAAGCAATTCTAATTTTAACTTAGAAGTGGCAGATACTTTCATTTTTTCGATCTTCACATGAGTTGGTGTTTTTACTTTTTCTCCTCCGTCAGAATAAATCGTTGCCTGATATTTTTTGGAAGGATCTAGAAAATCAAACGAAAAGTCAATCGTGCGTTTTTCATTGTTAGTCATACAACCCACGAACCATTTTTTGCCACTACGACGTGCAACAGCTATAGATTCACCAATATTTCCACTCAAAATTTTAGTGTCGTCCCAAACTGTAGGCAGTTGGTCAAAAAAGGTTAATTCTGGAACATCCAACACATCCGAAGGGGTATCATACCAGTACAAAAACTGTAACGGACTGTAGAACACTACCGTAGCGGCCAATTGATGTGCTGAAGTGTTTTTCAATGTGCGTTCTTCTTTAAGAGTCGGCTTAAACTCCTTACGAGTAAAATAACAAAAGGTGTAATCTGCTGGACCGCAAAGAAAACGGGTAAATGGCAAAGAAGTGTTAACATTTGCATCTGGAAATTCTTCGTTACCACGAACCCCTTCTTGGCTCAACAGGTTAGGATAGGTGCGGCTGAAACCAGTTGGACGGTATTCATCGTGTATATCAACCATAATGTTGTACTTAGCACATTTAGCCACTGCATCGTGCAACCATGTTGTCCATCGATAACTCCCTACACTTACAAAACCAAATTTAATTCCTACAATTCCCCAAGATTGGTAAAGTGGAAGAATTTCATCAAGATGATTCGTAAGAGCCCTCTGATTAACATACAGCCAAACACCAATCTCTTTGGATTTTGCATATTTTATAACTTCCTTCAAATCCAAATCGTTTGCCGGAGAACGGTCAGGATCTACTTGGTCATATCTGCGGGGGTCTGATCCCATCAATGTTTCTGCACCGTACCAACCTGCATCAAATTCCACGTATTGCAATTTTCTCTTTTCGGCAAAATCAACCACAGTTTTTGCAGCCTTTGTAGTGAGTGAATTTATACGCATAATTTTTCCCGGTTTAATCCACTCGGTGTTTTTGATTTTGGATTCGGGATTCAGATTTAGATAAATATCATTATTGGCCAATAAATCAGTCGGCTTTTCTGCCACCATAATCAGTTTCCAAGGCATTTCAAGAGGTTCATAATCCTCTACCATATCATACATTGAACTACGAATAATATTTTCTTCCCCTTTTTCAACTCTAAATTTAGTACGTGAAAAATTCACTAAAGCCGCTTCACCCAATGCAGCATAAAGCCCATTATCGAATTTTAATGTCAAAGGTCTTTCAGCCTCCCCTTTCCAATCCTTAATCGGCATTAATTCAGGGATTCCTTGTGCCGTATACGTGAGATAGCAATAAGTCTTTTCGGGAACTACAAAGTTGGTTTTATCTGAGTTAATTTTCAAAAAATCTCCGCCTCTTCTGTATCCTACAGCATTTTCTCTTTCTACAAATACATATCTAAAAGCGATTCCCTCATTATAAGCACGTACCACAAGATGTAATTTGGTATCATGTTCTCCTTGTTTAACAATGAATATGGTTTGATTGTAATTATCTCGTATCTCAGAACGTTGACCATAAATTGGTTTCCACACGGTATTATTTGTGCTTTTTTCTTCTTTTTCTATTGTAAATCCACTATCCCAACCGTTAATACCCATATTGGAGTTTAGAATAACGGGGGTTCCTTTATAGGAGACATCATAGATTAATTCTCCCTTAGCTTTTGGAGAATCTGCTGTACGAACATTTAGTTTAAGTTTGCCATTAGGCGAAGCAACTGTATAGACATCGACTGCAAAAGATTTGTTGATAAATAATAACATTACTGCTATTATAAAAAAGGTTATTTTATTCATTTTTAGTTTTTAAAAAGCATTAGTTAGGAAATTATTAACACTAGTAAAGTCCTTATAAAAAGTATTATGTTCATTATTTGACGTCAACACTCGATCCCGCATACTCATTTTGGGGAAAATCAACTTTAAGCTCAGTTATTTCTTTGTTGGTATTAGTAAGGGTTAGCGTTGCTGTTTTTTCTTTATATAAAGGATCGGCTATCGAGATTACACGTTTTCCATTAAAATTTTTAATCATCAAAATACAAGGCTTGTCCACTTTGATTGCTGTTGAGGCCACTGTTATGGAACCCGCTTCATAAAAAACAACCTGCAGCATATCCAAAGGCTTATGGTAAACCGCCTGCATAGTAGGGTTATTGGCTATGATTTCCAGTTCATTCGCCTTGAACTTTTTCATTTCTTTCGCACTTTTTACTCCTGGAAGTACGATATAAGCATATTCTGCATTTTGCGGTTTTGAACCATGGTCAAGCCACAGTTTAAATACATTACCCGTAATCTCCTTTTTGGAGTAGGAATTATTGATACGGTACCACTCTCCCTTCTGCACATCTGTACTCAATTTAATATCTCCCCCTTTTGGAAAATAATAGCCAACATTGTCGTGTAAAAACCAGACATTCGATTTTTCACTATGTGTTATTGTTTTGTCTTTTGCTATCTGATTATTATCCAATGAACTTTCCGTATCCCCCTTTAGCCAGCACTGGTTAATGGTGGTGGTAACGTGCTCTGGTTCATCACTTTTAATATCCGTTCCCAAGCACACAATTTCAGTATCGAAAAAGAACCATGCCTTTTTAGCCCGGAGATTATCAAAATTCAGCATATAGCCACTTGCCCCATATATACCATCGCTAACCCCTCCTGCAAATTCATTAGTGCCCGGCTCACCCCAGGATAATGTCTCTATTTTATCAGTCACATAATCCCTGCTGGTAATACCCGGTATCTTGTCCCATTCCCAAATGGGCATGATATTATAATACTCCCCACCGCTAAGTTGGATATTGGTCGCTCCATTGGATAGATATCTTCCTAACAAGTTCTCGTTATTCCCTGTTTCACAACGTATGGTGCGTTTACTTGCCATGCGCACATTAAAAGAATATGGTGGTCTTGTATGCAGGGTATAATCGGAACTAAAATACTGGTTGTGCGTCTTTGTTACCTTGTAGGACGGTGCTTCTAGACCATTGATCCGGGCAATGGCATTGTCCCATTCCGTACTGTTGTTGGGATCAACCACTTTTACTACCAGTAACTGACTCTTTACACTGGTCATGTCCAACACATTGGGTCTGCTTATCCCACGCCCCATAACATTAAAATCAGCGTATTGCCCGCGGAGGGTTTTCAGATAGGTGTCTTTTAAAAATTTGGACAAAAGTGCAACTTTATCCGCTCCCAGGGCGTAGGGGGTACCACTTAGGTAACTGGCCACTTTAAAAACACCGTTTATGAATACCGTACCATAGCCTCCAACATATAATTGCAATCCATGCTGCATATAGGAATTATCGTATTGCAAACCTTCTTTTTTATAAACTAAATTAACAGGACTAAAAAACTCCTTTAAAGAATAGCTCAACAATGCATCATCTTCGGTTAATAAAGCCCTGTAGAAAAAATGCTGTGAAATATCAGTTTTATTGGCCCCAGTCCATTTTTCAGGATCACCCTGTTTCATCCTTTCGATTAACTTCCCTTGCAGTTCTTTATCGATTTTCTTGTCACCATAACGCATCATGATTAGCGATTCGCCTATAGATTGGGGTGTAGAGATCTGATTGAACCACCAATTATCACTTTTGGGATTGGAGCTGTACCAATATTGCAATGCATTACTGATGTCCTTAAAGACTTTCTCATCGGCATAACAGATGCTGCCCTTTGTAACATAGGCTTTGATCAGTGTTTGCAGCCGTATCAAATGTTCCTCGGGTGGCCAAACGGTAAATGCTTTGGAGCTATAGTCGATGTCCGGCCAGCTCCCATCCGGCTTTACGGCAGCTGAATATTTGGTAATCAACTTAAAATCGGGTATCCTAAGGGTTAAGTCCCTTAATATTTTATCGGTAATCGTTCGGGAAACTTTGCTATTACCCGGTTGGGAAAAAGCAGTATTCATTCCTCCCAAAAGGCAAAAAACGAACAATAGGGTCTGTAAAAGATGATGGGAATTGTATTTTCTTTTCATGAGACGGGGTTTTACAGGTACCATTTTTTGTATCTTAATAATGCTTCCAGGAAATAATAATCAGCGTAAGTTAGTGGAACGTCTATCTCATTATTACCTGGTATTGTTCCTACGCTATGCATCAATAAATAACCACCATTGGTACCTTCCTTTGCCCTGTAAGCTGGACTCGATAATGATTTCAGGATGGTTCCGGCAACATCGATGTAGTTCTGTTTTTCATTTCCAGAGGTGTATTGTCCGAGTTCCAATAAGGATGAGGCCAGCAATGAAGCGGATGACACATCACGAAGGGCATTCGGTATTCCGGGTGCAACAAAGTCCCAGTACGGCACCTTGTCTTTTGGCAAATTTGGATGGTTTAGTATGAATTTAGCGATGTTACGAGCTAGTTTTAAATAAGCTGGATCTTTGGTAAAGCGGTACATCATCGTATAACCATATAATCCCCAAGTTTGTCCACGGCTCCAGGCACTCTCATCAGCCGCTCCCTGATGGGTAATTTTTTTACGAACCTCCCCAGTGCTGAAATTATAATCCACTACATGGTAACTACTATAATCTGCGCGAAAATGATTTTTGAGCGTGGTATTGGCATGGTTTCTGGCAATAGCAGCAAAACTTTTATCGTTGCTGTTCTGGCTGGCCCATTCCAGCATTTCCAGGTTCATCATATTATCAATAATGACAGGACCTATAAAGCCTTTCTTTTTCATTTCTTCATCAATATCCCATGATTGAATTACCTTGGCATTGGGACGGTAACGGGTTATTAGTGACCTAGATGATTGAACGATAATATCTTTATAAGCTGGATCTTTTAAAAGACGGTAGGCATTCCCATAACTGCAATACATCATGAAACCCAGATCGTGGTTCCCGGTATAGTTCTGCACCGGATTTAAAAGCGCAAGACGTTTTTTGGCATCGCTTAAAATAATTGGATTTTTGGTGTATTCATAGATGTAAAATAAAGAGCCTGGATAAAAACCACTGCACCACCAGTAGATATCACTGCTTTTATTGCGATTTTTCTCAAACGTTCTAGGCAAGGAATCCTGTGCCGTGTTTTTCTCCAAAATGCGGTATTGTTTTACGGCAAATTCAAAGTTATCGGCAATCAATTTTTTCATGGCCAAGCTGTTCTTGTTTTTTTGCGCCATGGCACAAAGACTGGAAAAACATAGCATTATAAGGATGATCTTCTTCATTTTTTAAAATTATATTTGGTTAGTTGATTTGCAATTAATCATGTTTTCAAGAGTATAGAACAGTTGGTTTATTATTGTCTTACAAAATGGCTTTGGGATTATTGAAGATTATTTAAGAAGTCCTGCAATACTTTAGGTGTACTTTTCTTTAGCTTTTCTCTATTCTTACTCTTATTCCATTCATTCAAAAACGCAGGTAAGCTGCTGTCTGTAGTAAAATGATTATCCCTTGCGTTAACCAGGTAATCCGCATTGGGCAGGTTACTTACCGTTCTAAAATAATTCTTGTGCTCCAATGGAACCGTAAAATTTCCAACGGTATTACCGGTAAAAGAATTAGTGTTCACATATATCCGTTCTTCCTTCATGAAATTTGCAAGTTCGGGATAGTGCTCAAGATAAACGCTGGGTATGGAGCCATCCTTTGAGTATTTTTCTTTCCACTGTTTTGCAAAATAATCTGAATAGCGTTTTTGACCCCACCTTGCAAAATGAAAGCTAATTTCGAAGGTTTCACTACAATCTAAAAAAAGGTTGTTCTGAACAACCACGTGAGAACCGGTATTGGTAAATACTGCGATAATCTGGTTACCTGCATTGCCAATCTTATAGAAAAGGTTATGGTCTACCAACCACCCGGCGGTTGCCTCGTCGGCATAAACGGCGTGAACATGTTTATCCAACAAACCGATGTCATGGAAATAATTACCCCGGATCACCTGCCCACGCATGAGCTTATTGGCACCCAGAAAACCGTAGATGGCACCAAAATCCTTAAACTCGTACAAAACGTCGTGAATTTCATTACCTTCGATCAAATGGTCATTTCCAGAGATCGTGATGGCGCCATGTGGGGCATCAAACATATTGTTTTTGATCACTCTGTTTCCAACACCAGCTAATGCGATAGCCGGGGTGTATACCCTATTGTAATAGGCCCAATCATGTATCTGGCAATATTGGACTACGTTATTGGATTTGGTTAGTGTTTCAGCATCGCCACCCTCAAGGCTTATTGCTGTGCTACCGATGCCATGAATCTGGCAATGGTCTATCACTACATTATTACCTTTTACCACTAGCGCTCCCTTGCCCAAATTGCTAAACTCACAGTTCAAAAATGCAATATCATTACATTGCTCGAGGTTAACTGCCCGCCCCCTGCCAAGCTGGAAAGCAATTTGGTTAAAAGTGATATGGCTAACACCTTTAAACTGAATCATATCATCTGGCAAATTGGTTAATTGAATGATCGATTTTTTTGGATTAACATCTAAAGGCGGATAAAAGTATAACTTGCTGGTCGTTCTATCTATGTAATATTCCCCCGGAACATCGATCTCTTCGAGCAGATTGCAGGCAAAGAAAAATGAACCGTCAGTTTGTAGGTCATATTTTTCCTTATATAACAAAGAAATCGTTTTATTTACCGTGTCGATCTTGTTTACTTTGTTTAACGACCATGCCCAATCTCTCGCAAAAATACCGTCAAGCCAAACATCCTTCGCATCTAACCATTTTTTAACTCTTGGGTCGGAATATTCAAACGAACCCGTATAGGCTTTTTGTGGTCCTTGATCAGCTTGCACAGGGAGTTCTACCTTCGCCAATCCCGGGTCAACGATTTTGTTGATGGGTATAACGGTGGTCCTCTTTTTTAACAGATAGGGATCGCCGGCATTCGGGTAACGGGCAAGGGTCATCCTTAAGCCGTTATAAAATAACTGGGTTGGAGGGGTCTCATCAGGTCGCCCAAAACCAACGCTTTTGATCTCTCCCAGATCAGGGTTCCCATCCTTTTTAAGGTCATATTCCAATACTTTTTTCCTGGCTTCTGTGCTAATAATGCGGACCTTTATTTTAGGATCGGAGATTTCAGTAAAAAAAACGTTCTTTAATGCTTTTCCACCACTAATAATGACTTTACCGGATCCGGTGATTAGCACCGGCGCTGCATTCTCTTTTTTTAAATCTAAGATAATCGGCTGTTTCAGCGTATAGGTGCCTGGCTTAAAATCAATAAATAAAGTGTCACTTGCCGCAGCTAAATTTTTATGACGTGTTATTTCTTTGATCAATTTTTCAGACCAGTTTACATCGTTAGGTGTTAAACTAACATGGGTATTGGCCGGTTTTATAATCCTTTGTGTAGTATGGTTGTTTTTTAAAGGATAGGCAAACATTGATTTTGCAAATTGTGTCTGCAAAATCAATAAGGCGGCTAATAAGCAAGTAATGAATTTCTTTTTCATTTAGTTTTTGTTGAATGGGTATTTACGCTTTATTATATATAGATAAACCAATTTCATAAATTGCTAGCGTGCAATTGTGCTTTATAGCAGGCGCTATTATTGTTTCATTAAAGTATGTTCTCTATTTTAAAGGACCACGCAGATTGACAAGGCACCTGATTTGGCAGCAAAGTGGGTGGGGTGATAATCAATTTACCATTTTTCAGGTGCGATTGAATTTTCTTGTTTAAACCGAGCATGCTTGTTTTGCCCAATTTGCTTAATCCATCGATGATGATTGGTTTATCTGGCCATTGTGTGCAGAGTACATATAGATCATTCCCTTTTTTGGTTAAATGGATGTCTTTATTTTTAATGGAAGCCAATTTTGCCGGAACTGCTGTAGTGTTATAAATCGCCTCTCCATTTACTTTTAACCATGCGCCCATATCTAATAATCTTTCCTGCATCACCACCGGTATTAAGCCATTGGCATCAGGACCAATATCCAACAATAGATTACCGCCGCCTGCCACTTTTTCTATCAATAATTTAATCAGATTTGCAGAGCTTGAATAGTGTTCGGCTGTTTCGAATTTGTTGTAGCCATAGGATGTTCCTATGCCCCTGCTCTCTTCCCATGGGTGTATAACTTTGTTATCAGAAGCGATCTCGTCCTTGCCAAGGTCATACTCGGTTGTATAATATCCTCCGTGCTTACCACGGGTTTCCTTGCCCCATCTGTCGTTGACCGCTACGGACTTTTTAATTGGAGATTCATTGTATAGCCAGGATAAAAATCCTTCAGTTTTAAAAACAGAGCTGGGATAATCCCAATCTCCATCTGCGAAAATTACTTCAGGACTGTATCTGTTAACCAAATCCTTCAATTGAGGAATCATATGCTGATCAACATAAGCGTTGATATTTTTTGCGTTATATAAGGGATGATTCCATTCTAATAAAGAATAATAAAGGCCCATGTGCAAGCCCTTTTTTTTCACGGAGTTACTTAATTCTCCAATGATGTCTTTATGGGGGCCGATGTCCACGCTATTCCATTTTGGCGACTGACTACTTGGCCACAGGCAAAATCCATCATGGTGTTTAGAGGTAAGTACGACATATTTTGCGCCTGATTTTTCAAAAAGGCTAGCCCATTCGTCAGGATTAAAATATTCTGCCTTAAACTGGGGAGCAAAATCCTGGTAGGTTACTTGTGGGCCAAAATATTTATTATGAAACTTGGTAAAGAATTCATTTTTACCCAGAAGCTTATTTTCATAATGCTCGGCATATTTTTCATAAACACCTTTTTCTTCATTTACAGGTGCATAGGCAGGTACGGAATAAACGCCCCAATGTATAAAAATACCAAACTTAGATTCTGACCACCAATTAGGAGTACTTCTTTGGTCTAGTGAAGCCCAGTTAGGCTGGTAAGTTTGCGCTTGAAGAGGGTTAAGCCAGCTAAATATAAAGCATACGAGAAGGGCTACTTTTAGTTTTTGCATTTTTAAGTTTAGGTTTATTGGGTATGGTTCTTAAGGTTGTTACACAGCTTACTCGAAATTTCCCTAGCGTAGAAATATCTATTTGTGTAAAAATTAAATACGTTTTCTGAAAGAAAAAGTACTAGTTGAATTAATAAATATTGTGATCTTCTAAGTGATTCACTGTTGCTTTAAGCTATTGCGATTAACTTGGTGCGCTTATGCAAACCTCTACCTTTTACAATAAAAAAAGCGTCTCTGCTATTGATTCAATAACAGAGACGCTTTGATATGGGTTTAGCCTTTACTGTACCTTAATGGTAAATTGCTTAACGATCTCTTTGCGATCACCAGTAGTGATATTAAAAGCTGTTATAGTTGCAGTATAAGTGCCGGCTTTTGTATACACGTAATTATAGCCGCTATAGGTCTTACCCGCAATTGTGTATTTTGGTATTTCGCTACCCAAGTGTTTAACAACTGTGGCCGGATCAGGATTAACCCTGCCAACAAACACAGGTCTGCTTACAATCCATGAAGTGTTATTTGCTGCTGTTGCACCTCCTCCAACTACCTGTAACTGTGTTGTAGAAGGGGTTGCCCAGTTAACTGAAGTGCCAATCCTGTATCTCGACCAGTAGGTTACATCTGTTGCAAGTGTAAGTTGAGGAATGATGGTACCATCAGTTAAGACATTGTTCACCGTTAAAGCGGTTATCGTCCAGGTACGCTGAGCTGACCCCGTAGTCCCCGTATACTTAAAAGCAAAGGTTAACGAGTCGCTAGGATTTTTAACCAGGTCTGACAGATCAATGGTTCCACTAGCCTTGGCCCCTGCACCAGTAGATAACACTGCACGTGAGGTAATATCTGTCCAGTTAGCACCGACAACATTCGTTGAATCTAACTTTGCTAAGCTAGTTGTTGCAAGTACCTGTAACGTATTGGCTTGAGTACCATTTGTAGCATTTGAAGTAAATGCCAGCTGGGTAGCACCTAAAGCTAACTTTCTGTCTGCATATAGGTAATTACGGCCAACCTCTCCACTATAAAATGTGATGTTTTCTGCATTGCCACTCATTAAGAATTTGGCAGTATCACCTACTTTAAGATTTACAACGCCATCTTTTATCAGTGATGGATCTATAGAAATACTTAAATCGTTAGGACTTTCCACATCGAGCTCTTTAGAACATGCGTTTAATAGTATACAGCACAGTAGTGCATATAAGATATATTTGATTTTCATCAGTATATAATTTAAGTTTTTATGGTTATGAAGCTATCATGAGCATGTTCGTCTCAGTTTGTGAGCGGTATGCTCATGATGGTTTCATTGCTTGTTTTTTGAGGGTGATTAATCAGCCAGTCTTTTAAAACATACTGGCTGATTGATAAACTAATTTTCTTACCAGCCCGGGTTCTGGGTCAGTTTTTTGTTTAACTGTAATTCAAGATTTGGGATAGGTAATAGAAAGTGTTTTGGGCTTATCGCTAAATAAGCAGTTCTTGTTGGATTTACTGACTGACCGGCCGGTGTAGAGGCTGGGAAGGTTGCATTGGCAAATGTAACCAGGTTCCTTAAATCATCTACATAGCTACCCCATCTCACTTCATCCCATCTGCGGGCACCCTCAAAGCATAATTCTCTCATTCGCTCTACCTTTAATGAATCTTGAAAAGCCCCTTTACTTATGCCCGGCAGTAAATCACATACTGCATTTGGTGTAGTTGTAGGTACTTTAAATGCACGTCTCCTTACGGCATTTATGGCATCATAAGCCGCCTGAGTTGGGCCATTGAGCTGATTCTCTGCCTCAGCTTTCATTAAATAAACATCAGCAAGACGTAGTAATGGCATGTTACAACCATTATAAGAACTTTGACCAGTACCTCCGGCACCTACGAAAGTGCTTTCGTAGATTCTGCGCCATTTACCAGGTTGGTTATACCAGCCGTTGGTAACAGGCGTTACCGTCGCATTGAATGTAGTGGGCGTTGTGGTATAAAAAAAGCCTGGGCAATTCCAGTTAAAACGTACAGAATCCCATTTTGCATACGAATCGAATAATTTTTTTGAACCAAAACTATTGCCTCCGCTACCACCCGGACTGTTTCTGATACTAGCGTAGAAGGTAAAACTGCTTCCGCCTGAAAAAGTAGTCCCATATAACCCAGCTTCCCATATCGATTCTTTCACATCATATTTATCTTGCAACAAGTTTTTAAATATTTGTTTATAATCTGGATTAAGTGCAAAATCTGGCGAAGTGATCAATTTGTTAGCGTAATCTACCACGTCTTGATATTTAGTGGCATCTACGGGTGTCCCTGAAGCTCCCGGACTAGCCATAGTTAAGCATACTTTGGCCAAAATTCCACGAACTGCATCTACTGTAACTGCTTCTGCATAACCTAAAGATTTTACGGTATAGTTAGCACCAGCCAACAGGCTTTCTGCTGTCTTCATGTCGCTTAATATTTGGTCATATACCTGCTTTTTGGGGGTACGGGCAATACTCAAATCGCCAGTAACTGTACTGCTAGGTTCTGTAATCAATGGTACATCGCCAAAACAAATTGTTAATATATAATAATAATAACCCCTTAAAAATAAGGCTTGGCCTTTAATGATGTTTTTCTGTTTGGCATCAATTTGAGCAGCATCAATATTTGCTAACAATAAATTATCTCTGTAGATAGCTCCATACATGCTTGACCACATACCACGCACCGTATTATTTCCAGCGTCGTAATTTAACTGCGTTTCAGGATATTGTGTAGCAATACTTTCATCGCTGGTAAAGCCAAACCTATAGAACATAGAACTTGGCGGACCATAAAGTGCCTCTCCGTTTATAAGCGTATTGTATACACTGTTTAACGCTGTTTGCAGCTGATCTTGTGTTTTATAGAAATTAGCAGGTGTTACAAAGCTGGTAGGTTCTGTATCTAAGAATTTTTTGCAGGAGGTTAATCCCACAACAATTACAAAAAGTAATAAATATATTCGTTTCATAATAATCAGTTTAAATCATTAAAGAGTTACGTTAAGACCAAATACAACTGTTCTTGGCATTGGATAGGCATAGAGATCAAATCCTGGTGATTGTACTGTACGCTTCACAGATACATCAGGGTCTTGTCCTGTATAGTTTGTCCAGGTATACAGGTTCTGTGCCGTTGCATAAGCCCTGATCGAACGTACCTTTATTGTTTTCAAAACACTTGACGGCAGGTTATAGCCCAGAGACACGGTTTTTAAACGCAAGAAAGACCCATCTTCAATCACTCTTGAATTAAAGCCTATATAATTGGTGCCGCTTCCTACAGGTATATTTGAACTTTGGTTCGTAGGTGACCAGCGATCAGCCATGGTTGCCATCAAATTGATATATGTAGGGGTAACATCGCCCGGAGCTTCAAATACCATCCTATTTGCGTTAAGTAGGTCGTTACCATATGACCATTGAAAAAACACATTAAGGTCAAAACCTTTATAGCTAAAATTATTACTAAAGCCTCCAGTATGGATCGGTAAGCCACGACCTATTATCGTCCAGTCTAAATTATTAATTACTCCATCGTTGTTAATGTCTTTATACTTTGCCCAGCCCGGTTGTGGGGTGGCCGCAGTACTGTAATAAGGTACACCTGCCTTTAACTTATATGTTCCATTTGGCATCTTGTCGAAATCTGAATACTGATATAAACCATCAAATATTACTCCGTACATCTGACCAACGGGTTTTCCCACGATGGAAATATAAGGCGACATACTATTGTAGGAGTTTTGCTGACCAATACCGGTAATCGTTCCTGAAGGAAGCGTTAAGAAAGAGGCACCATCGGTTAACGATACCAATTTATTGTTGTTAAAGTTGATATTGAATGAACTCTCCCAGGTAAAGTCCTTGCTTTTAATGTTAACGGTAGAAAGGGTAAACTCCAGTCCGTCGTTTTGCATTTTTCCTACATTCTGAATAGCAGTACCTACACCTGTAGTAGTTGGAACATTGGCATTTAATAACAGGTCATTTGTCATCTTTTTATACCAATCTACTGTTAGTTGAATACGTTGTTTAAAGAAGCCAAGATCTAGGCCAACACTTGTCATCGCTGTTTTTTCCCATTGTAATAAAGGGTTACCGATGCTACCAATAACAGCCCCAGAACCAAATGCCTGGTTGTTGTAAGTATAGCCAGCTAAGTTTGTTGGCGATGCAAAGCTCAGTGCAGGTAAATAAGCGAAATCGCCAACACGGTTGTTACCCGTAACACCATAACCTGTTCTTAGCTTAGCGTCTGAAATGAAATTAATGGGTTTCATGAATTCCTCATTGATGATGCGCCAGGCAAGGGCTCCAGCTGAAAAATAGCCCCATCTATTGCCAGGTGCAAATTTAGATGAACCATCTGCACGGAAATTACCTGTAAATAGGTATTTACTTTTGTAGCTGTAATTCACCCTTCCTAAAAACGATGCTAAGGTAGAGATCGATGAATTAGCTATGTTAACAGTATAACTTGCTCCAGTCGGCGACCAAAGTGTAGGAGCGAGATTAAGGGAATTTAAACCAAGGCCTTCGAAATCGGTTGGGATATGCGTGGTAGAGAACCCATAGTTATTTGTTTTTGACTGTAACAGGGTTGCTCCTGCTAAAATGCTGATCTTATGATACTTATGTATCAGTTTATCATAAGTTATTGTGTTTTCGTTAGAGAATGAGGTTGAGCCACTGTTATTAATCGAGCCACTTACACCATTTCCAGCAGCAGTTCTGCCTGGGATGATAGCCTTGCCATAATAAGTTTTTGAATTGTAAAACGCATCAGTTTTACTATTATTCGTCGTAATCCCTACTGTACTTCTCAAAGTTAAATTAGGTAAGATTTTATATTCTACATAGCCATTCACAAAGAGGTTGGTGGTAGAGGTTTTTCTCAACTGATTCTCGATATCGGTTATAGGATTATAGATGTTGGAATTGAGACTGAACACTGGATCGACTTCCGATTCTTCCAATATATCCGGTGATCCGGTAACACCCAAGGTAGGACGCCAGGCCCAGGTCGAATATAAAATTCCGGCCGAGCCATTGGTTGTAGAAAGCCCTGTAGCAACCCCAGGATTATTAATTGTTGTTCCCGAAGCTACAGAATATCCATAATTTGCGTTCACACCAACTTTAAATTTATTGTTTATCTTTTGATCTAAAGTAATCCTTCCCTGGTAGCGTTTAAAGCCAGAGGTAATGATGATACCTTTCTGATCGATGTAATTCCCAGATATTGAGTACAGGGTATTCTCATTACCGCCCCTGATAGATAGGTCGTTATTTTGTATGGTACCTGTTTGAAATAACTGATCCTGTAGATTTATAGCCGGCACATCTTTGTAAGCATCGGCATTTGGAAACGCTGCGTTGATGTAAATAGGCGTATTTTGAGTGGGATTAACTTGTAACTGATAAGCAACAAAATCGCTGGTGTTCATCATCTCCATCCTATTTAGGTTTTTCTGCGTGCCATAATAACTGTTGAAGGTAACAATCGGAGCACCCTTTACTCCTTTTTTTGTAGTGATCACCACAACGCCATTTGCGCCCCTGGCACCATAGATAGCAGTAGATGAGGCATCTTTTAGGATATCTATAGTTTCAATATCGGCTTGATTGATGGAGTTAACAGCTGCATCTTCTAATGGAAACCCGTCAACTACGTACAGTGGTGCGCTACTTTGCGTCAAGGAGTTTGAGCCCCTAATGGTAATATTGGCTATCGAGCCTGGTTGACCATCAATACTATTCACCTGAACTCCAGCAACCCGTCCGGCTAAACCATCGAGAACATTGATCACGGGTGCTTTTTTAATGTCGGTCATATTCACAGAGCCAACTGATCCGGTCAGATCTTTCCTGTTTACAGTACCGTAACCGACAGCCACAATAGAAACCTCATTTAACTTATCCTCAAATAATGATAGCACTACATTAATCGTGTTTTGGCCGTTAGCAGCTACTTCCTTAAGCTCATAGCCAACAAAGCTAAATTGCAGGATTGCGCCGTTTTTAACATCCGGCAGGTTATATCGGCCTTCATTGTTGGTCGTGGTTCTTATTTGCGTATCCTTAATTCGGACATTCACCCCTGGTAAGGGATTTTTTTTGTCGTCGGTAACAATACCTGAAACAGCAGCGAAAGCAGTATTAATGTTAGTGCTTTCCGAGATACGTGTAATAATTACATTGTTCTCTTTAAACACGTAAGTAAATGGCTGGTTCATGAAGCTCTGGGCAAGTACTTTTTCTAGCGGAAGCCCGTTCGCCTTTAAGGTAACGGGATTAGCCTTGCTTATCAAGTCATTGTCATAAAGGAAATGATACTTGCTTTGCTGTTCAAGTCTGTCCAGAAACTTTTCGAACGGGACGTTTTTAAGATTGAGCGTTATGTTTTGCCCGTGGCTTGATGCCGAGACTTGCATTAAAGCAATTATCCAAATAATAACTGTTAATTTCATCTTCAAGATTAAATTAGGTCGGACACAGGAATACTGCCTGCAAAAAATTGCAATAAAAATTTTATACATTTGATTAGGATTTAGTTTACCTTTTTAAGGAATCGGTTAATTGATCTATTAGCCAGAACGGCTGGTTAGCTAGGGATGGTTCGAACATCCCTGGCTTTTATAGATTTGGTTAAGTCTTATTTGGTCTGGTTGTTACGATAATTGTTCTCCCTTCAATTTTAAATTTCACTATGCCTGTTAGTTCAAGATTATCCAATAGTTCCTGGATATTTTCTGAACGAGAAATTGAACCGCCGAGGACTTTGCCCTTCATATCACCCTGGTATTTGACCTCTACATCATACCAACGCTCAATTTTTCTCATAACGCTTTCGATGCTTTCTTTCCTGAATGAAAAGTACTGGTTCTTCCAGGCCACCGCATCCTCTACGTTTACGGTTTTTAACTCGATTTGTTCACTATTCTTTGCAGCAATACCCTGTTGGCCAGGAACCAACAATGCTTGTTTATTATTGGCATTTAACATCACTGAACCTTCAAGCAATGTCGTATTAACACTCGGTTCATCTTTGTAAGCCATGATGTTGAAATGTGTGCCCAATACCTTAACGTTAACCTCATTGGCCGTAACTGTAAAGGGAAGGTCCTTATTCTTGGCAACCTCGAAATAAGCTTCACCGTTTAATTCCACATGCCTTTCCTTGCCCTTGAATGCAGTTGGGTACTTGAGTGATGAGGCTGCGTTCAGCCATACACCTGTTCCATCAGGCAATACTATTTTATACTGTCCTCCTTTTGGTGTAGATATCGTATTGTATGCCAATTCATTCTTGTTGCCTGTCTGTCCGTTTGATACGGTATAAACCAATTCGCCGTTTTTTTGCTTGGTAATTGAGATATTTCCTGATCTGGAAATCTCCCCGTTTGCTGCCCCGTTGAGATCTATGGTTTTCCCATCCGCTAATGTAAGTACGGCCCTGTCTTTACCCGGGGTAATTTGAGGTAATGTAGTTTTAGCGATAGCTGTTTTATGGACGTCATTTGGTGTATATAGCGAATAAAGAATAACAGCACAGCTCGCTACAATCAGAAAAACGGCTGCTGCCGCATATAATGCAAATCTTCTTTTGCCATGAGATGGGAAGGCGACTATTTTGCTGCGCATATCATCAGGAAAACTCAGATTTTTTATCGGATACTTACCTGGCTCTGCTTTGAGGCCATCCCAGGTTTGATCAAAAAGTTGGGTGATTTTTTCTTGCTGAAAAGCGGAAGACTCTTCCCCCAGTTCATTTATTAAAATTTGCAACTCGTCCCTGGTACACTGATTTCTCAGGTACCGACCGTATAGTTCTTCTAATTGTTGATGCGATAAGGCCATTATTTAATGTTAAAATAGGGTCGTATATAATGCTGTAAAACTTAAATACGCTCCCTGGAAAAAAAAGTACTAGTTGACTAATAAAAATATTTTAATCTTTTTATTGATCAACTGCTTTAAAGAGAATAAATAAAAAAATCAAGCATACAACATAATGCTTGCTCACATAATCCCTAACAAACTGAATGGCTATTGTCATATGGTTTCGGACCGTGTTTTTACTGATGTTCATTTCTGCCGCTATTTCATCATATGACATGTTTTCTTCCTTAGCCAGTAAGTAGACATTCTTTTTTTGTGCGGGCAGCATATCTATAGCCGTTCTGTATACCGTCTCCAGGTCCTTTCGTATGAGCATGTCCTGATGGCTATCGCACAAACTTTCCATGTTCCTCTGCAGCTCTGCCTGCAATTGGGTGTCGCGTTTGACCTTTCTAAAAAAGTCGATGATGTGATTGTAGGTAATCCTTTTGATATAGGCAGGAAAGGACTGTTTGATGTCTATTTGTTCCCGCTTTTCCCAAAGTTTAAAAAACACCTGTTGTACCACCTCTTCTGCTATGTCCCTATCTTTTATTAGCGAGTAAGCAAAGGCAAAGACACGGTCTTTAAACAATTCATAAACGGTCGCATAAGCTATAGTATCTCCATTTATTATTCGCTGGAGTAAATCTTCATCTATATCTGTTTTGAGGACGTGCACAGTTTGTTTAAGTTAATTTGGCTAAAACAAATCTATATAAAATTTTGATACTATAACAATGGATGACCGTTGGTTGGCTGCTTTTGGTTTACCAAGCCTTTTCACAGGTCCCAGATTTTTATTGAATAAGTAAACAAAAGGCCTCAGATTAACCTGAAGCCCTTTGTTTTTATAAATTATGTTAATATTTTGATTTAAGAGTAGGACATATTGGATCTGACCCAGGGCAGTATAGTTTCCTTGTTCCATGTGGACTCCGTTAATTGAATTCATCTTAATATTTCAGAACAATGAAGCCTGTAAGCTTAGATCTTTTCTTGTCCTTGTTATAATCCAGCACGTAAAAATAGGTACCTGTAGGCAGCATGCCATTGCTTTGGTTCGATTTACCGGTAAACACATTGCTCTTGTTGTCGTAGTTGCTGGCCACGAAAACCCTTGTGCCATTACTGTTTACTATTAAAAGGTGATTTGGAAAGTAATTTTCCAATCCGTCAATTTGCAAAAAATCGTTAATACCATCGCCATTAGGAGATAAAGCCTGGTGAACCACAATTTCAGTATTTATTGTTTCCTCTTTATCGGTTCTTTCGACCGTGAGTGGTTTTGTTTTAGTGGTTTGATAGTTAATAACGCCCACTGCGCCGGTACCAATGCTCAGCACAATTTTTGGCCTGTTGTCTGCAATTGCTGATTCGCGTGATGAGAAGGTAACATCCGATGTTGAATTACCAACGGTCGTGTTAAGTACCTTAAGCGATAAGATGCTGTCTGGAGCCAGGCTCTTGATGGCGCTGGTAATGTCCCATTCTCTAAAGTTAGAACCAGTGTTGCCGGGAATAGAATCCAAACGAACTGACACCGCTGGTTTATTGGCATAGGTGATGCCTGTTTCTGTCCAGGTGTTATCTGTAACCCTGAATACACTCCAGGTCACGCTAGCTGCTCCGGCGCTTGCAGATCCATAGAGTTTTAACTTAGCATTGGCCAGGTTTGTAGGAACAACGCCATGCATGTCGAACTTGAGGTAGGTTTCGCGGGTGTAACTGTTATTTACCCCGCTGTTCTTTACCACAAGGCCTGTTGAGGTACCATAATTTGTAGATGCAGATGCCCCGCCCGTTACATAAGCATCGGCAATGGCACCAACGGTATTGTTAACAGCATATGGTACGCTGTCTATGATGATGTAAGGCCGCTGATCGGGATTACTGCTTTCCCTCGAAGAATAAGAAACATCAGAGGTGCTGTTGCCAATCGAGGTTGCTACGATCTTAAAGGAGATGAGACTATCGGTTCCAATCGCCTTGATGGCATCACTAATCTTCCATTCGCGGTAGGTATTGCCGGTTTTTCCTGCTAGGGAATCCAGCATTACAGTTGTGGCAGGTCTGTTGTTGTAAGTGATGCCTGTTTCTGTCCACGCATTGGTCGCAACAGCATACATACCCAGCTTTACAGAAGTAGCTCCAGTATTACCATAACCGTATAAACGGAGCTTTGCATTGGTCCAGGAATGGCCAAGCCCATGCATATCAAACTTTAAATAGGTTTCGCGGGTGGTACTGTTGTCCACACCTGTGTTTTTTACCACCAATGTTGTTGCCGTACCGAAATTGTTGGCTGCAGATGCCCCTCCGTTTACATATGCATCGGCAATTGCTGCATATTTTTTGATCGTAATCGTTGAATCTAGATCAAAACTGGTAGAACTTCCTTTATAATTTCCAGCTGGGGTATTCACAAAAACCGGGAAAGATTGACCGGTAAGAGAAAACTTCACAGAAACTTTGACATTGGTGGCCGTTTGTCTAGGGTCTGAAAGGCTTATCGTTACCTTACTGGCACCCACATTTTTCACCATCAGCGCGCAAGGCTGGTCAACGGTTATACTCAGTCCTGAAATAGAATCGGTTAGTGTTCCTGCCGCTGCAAATATAACCTGTATAATGTTCAAGCTATTCTGTTTTACGGCCTGGATGTTAGCGGTGTTACTTAGTATTTTTACGTTATTGGTGTTATAAGTAGCCACATCGGTTGAAGTAATATTAGGCACCACTATATAGGAATAAGTGGCATTTGATGGGGCAATCCCATGATCGAAGTACAGTTTAAAAACACCTTTGTTAATCACAGTTGCACTAGCGCCCAGGTTGATATCTGCCCATTTGCCCGATTGCGTCTGGTTGCCTACCTTAACATTTCCGCCATTGGGAAAGAAGTAGCCTACGCTGTTGTGCCAGGCCCAATTAAGGGTGTTATTGTAGGAGTTCTGCGTATTTGCAGCCAAGGTTGCGGTAGTTCCGTTATTAACGCTAACAGAACCGCTCAATGTGGTCTGATTAACATTGGTAGCAATGTTTTCGGCCGCTGTGGATGTAATGCCGGCACCTAGGCACACCACCTCATTATCGAAAAAGAATACTGATTTACCTGCTGTCACCCCTACATAGTTCAATTGATAGGTAGAGGCACCATAGGTGCTATCACATACTCCGCCCACAAAGGTCGTGCTTCCTGCAACCCCATAATTGTTGTTTGTTTGGTAGGTACTGAACTGCCTCATCGTAATGCCTGGAACCTGGTTCCAGTCCCAGACCGGAAAAATATCAAAATATTCATCTCCTTTGACACGGATGGTAGTGGCGCCATCAGCGCCAAATTTATCGATGATGTTTTCGTTGTTAATGGATTCGACTCTCATGGTTCGTGTGCTTACACCATATAGGGTAAACTGATAACCTGGTCTATTGTGCAGGGTATAATCTCCAGTCCAATAATGGATATGTTTTGGGGACACAAAAGGGCTAGTCGATGAAATGGTACCTGTATTAAAATTTGCTACATCTGCCGTTAAATTAGCAATATGACTCGTATTGCTATCAACCTGTAAGGCCAATTGACCAGCTGCAAGTGATATTGCGCCATTACTTCCCACTCTGGATATGGCACGGCCATCGAGGCTAAAATCTTTGTACTTGCCCCGGGCTGCTCCATAATAAGTATTATGTAGGAAATTATAGGCGAGGTCTAGCTTATCCTTTGATACCACATAAGATGTTCCTTTAATAAAGTAGATAAATTTATACACGCCCTCTATCCAAACAGTACCATAACTATGCGTGTAAACTGCTGGACCATGCTGTAAGAACTCATAGTCATGATTAACACCTTCAACGCCACTATTTTCAAGTACTAAGGTTGATTCTACTCCGGTTAATGCAGTACTGACAACGGATGAACTTGATGTTAAGGCGCCACGATATAAATAGTGGAGCGCTATATCAGTGCAATTGGCCCCCGTCATCGAGCTAGGCGCCCGGCTGGCTGCAAGGTAATTGAGCGCATTATTTTCATCGGCCCCAGCGATGGTTGATGATCCACCTCGCATCAGGATCAAGGCCTGTCCAATGATCTGCGGATAGTCGATCTGCCTTTCCCACCAATTGGCTGTTGTATAGATGCTCCCGGTTGAATTAAAATATTGTAGTGCCAGCACGATCTTTGCAAATAAAGCGGGTTCGGCATAATGAGTTGATGGTGAGTTAGGATAAGTGTAACCCCTGGCAAACTCTCTTAACCTTTTCAAATGTGTGACCCAAACGGCATCGTTAGCGGCATTTGATGTGGTACCGTAAACAAGGTCTGTAAACTGGCCACTTGAATTTAGTAGCGGCATATTATTGGTAATTGACGTGTTGGCCGAAGTATAAAAAGGAGCCTGTTGCAGGTCGTTTGTAATAGCGGTAATAATTTTCTGATAGTCGGTCTGGGCAATGGATTTGGTCAACCCCATGCCAAATAAGAGCATGAAAGCTAGGTAAAATTTTAGGTTCATAATGGTTGGTTTATGTGGTTAGTATATGGTTGACATTTTAAAGTAGCCTGGGAGCCGAAATTCCCTTTCCAAAGCGGTAGCCAATGGAAATTTCCTGAGTGGCGTTGTTCAGGCCATTACCCGCAAATTTTCCTGTGCTAAGGCTATAGCTGTAGCCCAATTGAATATTCTTTTTCATCAATAACGTTAGTATGCCCGATACAGACTGTTTATTTCTATAACTAACACCCAAGCCTATAAAATCCTTAATGTATAAAGTGGTAGAAACATCTAGGGCTAAAGGATCCGCAGAACCGGCATAAGATAATAATGCCGCTGGCTTGATCTTAAAATCCTCGCCAAGTGGTGCCAGATAACCAGCTGCCATGTAATAGGTGCCTGTAAAATTCTGACCTCTTTTTAAGGATAGTTGCGGAACGGAGACTCCAATATATGCCCTGTTATTATAAACCATAAGGCCCACACCTATTTCCGGCAAGGTTTGGCGAACATCGTTCCGGCTAAATTCTGGATCCTGTGTATCTAAGGAAGAATAGTTTATCATGTGATTACTAAAACCTCCGCTTAAGGAAACCGAGAAAAACGTGGCCTTGTCTAACTGTATTTTCTTGGCAAAAAACACATCAATGTCTGTATGATTTTCTACCCCAATTTTGTCGTACTGTAAAACCATTCCAACAGAACTGCCCATTTTGAGAAGAGGTAAACTTCCATTAAGCAGGAACGATGATGGAGATGCATCAATACCGATAAATTGCTTGCGACCAGATACGTTTATCTTGGCATCATTTTCCATCGTCGAATAAGCCTGGTTTATTGGCGTGAGGTTATTCATGTATTGCGAAAAAGTGAAAGATTGCGAATAGGCGCAATAGGCGGATATAATCAAAAATATTGACAACATACCAGTTTTAATGATTGTACTCATAAACAGGGCTTTAGGGTGATACCTTATAACTATTTGGCTGTGTGTAGTACGTAGTTATGAAGGGAAAGTACTAGTCGGCGATAAAATATTTTAGCTCGATTTATATTGATTGTATTTACTCAAAATTTAATGTGAGTTATTAGTTATCTGAGTCTGTAAGTCGGCAATAACAACACAAATGTCTTTGGCCTCCTCCCGGCAAGCCATGAGTGTTTAGTTCAGATTGGGAGAATCTTACTATGTTAGTCTGATTTGTATGTTGGGCAGCGGAAGATCATATATCAGTCAGGCCCATATGTTCCCTGATGTTTATGTTGAAATTTTAATAAATTATGCGCCAACATTAGTTTCCGCTTACAGCAAAAGAGCTGAATTTAGAATTTAGAATGTTTGTAATCATTGAAGAGCCCCTCAAGAGGACTAATCAGAAAATTATATATAAGCATGTAATTATCAATTCCCCGATTTCACTTCCCTGTTTTTTTTTATTTCTATCCATTCTTGGTCAGTCCTAAATTCTTTCCAGCATACCTTCATTTATATTTTAGAGGGCCATTACAAAAGATAAATGATTTCGAGTGCTTGTGATATCCTATCGGGATTAGAAGTTAGTTTGGCTAATTAATCTTGTTGTTCTATAAAGCTATTGAAAACCATGTCAAAAATTCATCATTAATGATCAATATTTATGTAAAATGGTATGCCGAAAATAAAGTTCTTTGCTATTAAAACATATACGCTACTTAAGTATCCTTTAATAATCTTTTAAGTCTATAATAAATAATGAAAAAGTTAATCATATTTATGTTTCTTGGATTATTCCAATATGGCTATTCGAAAGATGTTACCTTAAAAACAAAGTATGCATCGATTTCAATTAATGAAAAAGGATTTATAACCAGCATCAAAGATCTAAAACGCGGTAAAGAATGCGCAGCAAAAGGACAGAATTCGCCTTTGTTGGCATTACATATTTGGTCCAAAAAGCAAACCTTTGAACCTTTATCTGCTCTGTACAATAAAGAAAAACAAACTTTTGTTCTGAAATACGCAAATGGTTCGCAGGCAACGGTCAAAGTTGATCCGAAATCACAATATATCCGGTTTGAATTGGTTGATTTAAAGAACCGCGGCGAAGTGGATAACATAAATTGGGGACCGATCAAAACAAATATTTCAAAAACAATAGGCGAAATTATAGGAGTGGTCCGAGATGATAATTTTGCTATAGGAATGTTTGGTTTGAACGATAATACAACTACTGGTTTACCAAACAACGGCGATGGTCTGGAAATGATGCACTATTATATCCACTCTCCCGACCCTGTTAAATATCCTCTTCCTGCCAATTTGAAAGAGGGGCAGAAATTCCGGATTGGGGGAGATGGGGTAAATGACGTAGCCTTTTATTCACATCCTGAAGAGTACTACCGAATGACCTGTGGAAACGGTGCAATACTGGAACCTTCTTACGGATCGTACATCGTTTATCATTCGAGAGATCGTAGAAAAGCACATACTATTGCTAAATCGGTGGAAGCGGAACTTCTTTTTCAAACCGACCCGCAGCATCAGGTAGTTGATGGTTTGGAAGGTGTTGATTTATTGAATTCGGCTGTTGCATTATATGCATGTCCCGATAAAATAGGGCTTTCCGTTATTGAAGATATTGTAAAAAACGAAGGTCTACCATATATCAAAGACAACAAAAAATGGATTAAAGACCCCACCAATAACCGTCCTGATGTTGCCTGGAGCGGCGTTCACGACAGCTTAGTCGCTTATACAAAACAGATCGGCTTTAGAGCTGTCCAGGACGAGGGCCAAGGGGGTAATTATGCCGAATATTATTACAATCCCGGTAACCGTTTTGGAGGAATGAAAGGGAAATTTTCTAACCGCAAAGAGGAAGATATCCGCCTTTTCGGAGCGAATTTAAAAAAAGAAGGAATCGCATACGGAGTACATACCTTATGTGAATTTATTCAGACCAACAGTTCAGATGTCACCCCTGTTCCGAACAAAAACCTGTTGAAATTATTTACGGTTCAATTGGATAAAGATGTATCTCCAAAAGATACCATTATTGTTGTAAAAGATACCTTGTATTTAAATGAAAGAGGCGAATTCAATGTAAATGTCTTAAAGATTGGAAATGAAATCATTCAATACAAAGGAGTGACAAAAACACGTCCTTATACACTAATAGGAGTTAAAAGAGGATTTTATAAAACCTTTGCACTGTATCACAAAAAGGGAGATGTTGTATCAAAATTAAAGCCCAATTGTTATTCGGGTCTGATGCCGGATATGATATTACAGGATACATATGCCAGGGCTTATGCAGATTTATTGAATGAATGTTCGATGGATTTTATCGATTTTGACGGCATGGAAAGCTGTTTGTACCAAGGGCATGGTTATTATTCGTACAAACGTTTTTTCAGAAGCCTGTTCGATCAGGCTGCAAAACATGGCAACACATATATCCGGGTGATGGGAGCTGGCCCTTCAGAAGGAAATTGGCTGTATATGAATACAATTAATCTTGGCGGAGGAAATCACATGTTTAATGCTGAAAAAGGAGAATGGGGAATTGAGGGGAAAGATATGCGTTATGTTTTTGAAAGCAGTTATATGCCAGGTACTTTTGGAATTCAGGGTTTTCCAAAAAATGAAGAAGTAGCCCATAATCTGCAATGTAAGTCGATTGGTTGGGGCGCTCAATATATGCTGGCAATGAGTCAGGGGACTGTAGAAAAAAATCCTGAAAAATATAAAATATTCAAAGCTTTAAAAGCTTGGGAAACTGCCCGGGAGGCTAATGTTTTTACTGACAAACAGAAGGAAAGTTTTAAAAGCACAAAAGATAAATTTAAAATAGAACAAACGGGCTTAACAACATGGACGCTTTATACACTAAAAGAAGAAAAAGAGGATTGGACTGCTGAAAAATTGATAAAAAATCAATAATATCTTGTAAAACTTAACCATCTCAAAAACATCAAGAACGAAGTAACCACCGATTAATGAAAGGTTTTATTTTTAATTGCGAGCTGTAAATCTCTCATGGCATGTGCGTAGCGCTCCCCCAGGATCCTTGCCGAAGGGGAATCGAAATGAAGGTGATCTCCTTTATCTGTCAGCCCATTTGAAGAAACCACTGCGGTGTTTGAAACTTCCTTGGGCAACAGGTTTATAATCCGGTTTATCCAATTGACCTTATTGAATGTCCCGATCTCTCCAGCCACGAAGGGCAAGGTAGGCTGCTCAAGATCTTTTCTCAAACTGTTAATAAGGATTTTGAGTTTATCGAGATAAATACTTGCCTTCAGGGAATCGTTATCGGACTCACCTTGATGCCAGATTACCCCTTTTATTACCCCATATTGCATCGCCAGTTTAGCCCGCGCAATAGCATCATCATACGGATGGAAGGTTTTCAGGTAAATGCTTCCTGATTTCCAGACAGAAATTGGTGAACCGCCGAGTGCACATGGCACCAAGCCGATCCTGACCTTGCTGTTACCTTTGAGATTCTTTGCAAAACTTATCCCAGGGCCTACGCCTGCCGCAGCTGGTTTATCAAAATGTACAGGGTCACAGGCTATCTGCCAGGTACCGGATTTATCCAGCATAAGTATATCCTTATCTGTTGCCAGACTTTTCTCATCCAGAACTCCTCTACCTGCCATATTTGATTGCCCCATCAATAGGTAAATATGAAAATTGGTATCTATTTTCGCTTGTTGGGCAATTGAACAAAAAGGCAAAAAAAACAATAAAATTGTGGCTATTGGCTTCATTTCTCTGGATTAATATAAATAAGATTTCATAACAATTATAAAATAATTCTATGACAGTATCTTGCTTTCTGAACTTTTCAGAATAAAAGCTGGTTAAAAAATCAAGTTTAAACCCAACTGGGCATACCTGCTTTTTAGCTCTGCTCCGTTAAACTTTGTGACAGCTGTGGTATCGTCTGTAAAATAAGCATAGTCTTTTCCAGCAAAACTTGCCCCATAACTCATATTTAGCGCGCCGTTGACTTCTAAATGTCTGGTTATTGAATAGGTCAACTGCAAACTGCCGCTATACTTATAGGCCGCCGCCTTCTGTTCAAAGCTTATAGGCTTCTCAAAGTCCGGGATCAGATTCCAGTCGGCGTTTGCATAATACTTATAAAAGCCGCCCCTGATTTTTCCTGATACAGAGAATTCTCCTATCTGGTATTTTAAATTTAACCCAAGCTGCAAACCGTTCCAGTTGTTCTTATAATAAGAATCTAAGCCTTCGGTTACGGGATTATTCGGGTCTTCCAGCAAATAAAGTTCCTGTACCAGGTTATCATAACCGACCAGCGCATTTAACAGCAATTGATCACTTAACTCTTTTTTCAAAACCAGGTTCAGGCTGAGGTGCTGAAAATGCCCTTTGTTGCTGATAAAAGTTTCATCAAATACCGATTCCCGCCTGTTGTCTTCCAGATAATCGGCATCATTGGCGGCCCCGCTGTTTATTTTCCCATATAAAAAGTCAGCATTGACAGCTATTCTGGATGTTAAGGCATAATCTGCAAAGAAGTTATACTGCAGCCCTTTTAAATTTCTCCATATCAGTTCAGAAAGAATGTTCGGGGCTTTTCCATCCAGGTTTCCGGCAATAGACCAATTAAAATCTTCGCTAAACAGGCCCGAGCCTGCAGAAATATTGAACTTTTGGCCCTGGGAGAAAGCTGCCAAAGTAATGCAACTGAAAATTATCGTTAGAAGTATATTTTTCAAAATCGGATTGTTAGATAAAATCCCCCATATAGCAAGTACCCAACTATATGGGGGCGATAGGCTAATATAGCTTAAAATCGGGTCAGGTTAAACCTTTGGGCCTGACTGGTTGTATTCGATGTACCTACAACAATGTTGGTAGAATTGGCAGTGCCGCCACCGCTTACCTCTATCCTCAGCCCAGGAGCATGTTTTGGCGCAAAGCTAAAACCCTCATTACCTCTGTTATAGAGTTTGAATTTCTGGTTTTCCGCATTTACACTTGTCCTGAATTCCACGATTGTCCCGCTGGATGTAGCAGCATCGCGTACAGTCAGCACCTTGTTGGTATCCAATAGCGACTTGATCTGATAATAACCGTGCACGTCTTTTCTGAAGACAAATTTCTGATTATTATTGGAATGCGAAGGCCATATGATCAGCCTTGTTCCGTCAGCTGGGCTTCCTCCATAGATATCAAGGGATTTTGTGCTTACGTAAACCGGGGTAATCCTGTAAATACCGTTAACATCTGCCGGGAAGTATAGACTTTTTAACCCCGCAATGTCTCCAGCAGATATCGATGCACGCTGTCCGGAAAATGTGGTACCATCCAATTTTGTCATCGGTGGCTGCGTGCGGTCTTTGGCAAAATCGCCCGAACTGTAGAGCATGACCGACTGGAAATCGAAAGGACCGTGTCCAGCATAAGTTGGAAATACGTTATAATTATGTTCGTAGCCTGCTGTAACCTTTGAAACATCAACGATAACATACAGATCCCTGTCTGGCCTGCACTGCTAGCGCATGACACCTAAAGAGTGCATCACTTCGTGCATCACGATGCCGACCATATTGTAATTATACAGGTTAACCGTGCTTACCCATTTTTTCTCCAGCCAAGCGGTGAGTTATTGCCGCCTGATTTCACAAACTGGATATACTCAGGCTGAGTGGTCCGCTCTACAAAACGGATCCCGGTAGCATTGGTCAGGTTGTTAAATGCACTGTTTATGGTGGCAACAAATGAACTGTGCTGGGCCGCTGTCATGGTCGTAATATCAGGATATTGATAATAAACCGTAGCACCTGGCCATGTTGCAGAAAAATCCTGTGCAATGGTGGCCCTTTCCTGAGTAGACAGGCTGCTTGTCATTTTTTTTAGTGTATTGAACTGTTCTTTGCTCAGGATGATATCATCAGCATAATAATAGGTTCCGTTAACTTCAACCACATGGTTGGTCCTTCCGTCCACAACTAGTTTGTGGATGGTCGAGTCGCCCTTTTTGATTGAGCTGATCGCGTTGTTCTGTAAGGGATCCGTAGTCTCGATGTCCTTCTTGCAGGCATAAAACGAGGTCACTACGAGTAGCGCCATAAGGGCTTTTAGAAATGATTTCATAAGGAATAATTAGATTTTAGGTTTTTGTTATTTGCTCGGTACTTGTTTTTAGTTTTCCTATAATATTAAAGAGCCATTAATTTTTTCAATCAACACAGCACGCCATCTTCCTCCCCCTTACTTTTTAAGATGGACTGCACAGAAAATTATTTGTTATAAACTTCTGTTGCCCATTTTGCTATAGTAAAGTTAATTGCTATAAAAAAAAGGGATGGGCTAGAAATCGATTTATTTAGGGGTAAAATTTTGACTTAGAAGCCCAATTCAGCTCATGGACAAGCCTGTTAGAAGAAAAGGTAAATAAAGTGCATATCCTCGCGGGTAAAGCCTAATGTTTCAAGTTGTACCTAGAAAGAAGTAGGCCAAAGGAAGGTAATCGAGATTGGAAAAATAAAACAACTCGCTAATTAGTATTAATACTCCCATGTGGGCCAGAACTGAAGGGCGCTGAAAACCCAAAGATCAGCTTGTCAATAACCTTAGAAAACTGCAAAAGGCATCCACGACCTATCTCCTTGATGAAAATGCAGGAAAAACTTTAAAAGCTTAAAACCGGATAATTTACCAGTAATACAGTGATATTTTTGGCAAATTCAGAACAAACCAAATCCGTAATGTTCGTACCGCTTAGCGATCAGTCTTTGTTTTGCTGGTTTAAATTATGCATACCAAGATCATGGAAGCTGAGCAGATTACTTATTTTTTCCACTTTGAAAAACATTAAACGGTTTTGATTTACCGATTATTTTTAAGGTAACTACGCCATGTGCAGGGATTTCGAAGGTTGCTGTTTTGGCTTTTGTCAAATCATAGTCTTTATGTTTCCATAAATCACGGATCTGATAGTCCTGGGCTGAAACAATCCCCACACTGTCTATATCAACCGAAATGGAAGCTGGCATACTAGACCTGTTGAGCAGTGTTACTGCAATTTGTCCGCTCATTGTAGAAACTAAAGGTTTTGCCCAGATTTCAACACCACTTTTTTGCTGGAGTCTCCTTGCCTGATAGCCTAATTTATCCTGATTAAGCGCTATGATTTCTTTATTCGTAACCAGTTCTAAAGTCTGCCTGGAAATCGTTCTCAGATCATTACCAAGTAATAGTGGCGAGTTCATCATGCACCACATCGTAAAATGCGAACGGTCTTCTTCCTCAGACATCCCCCGCCCAACCTGCAGCATATCCATATCGTTCACATGACCGGAAGAACTATATTTCCAGAGATCTGCATTTTTATCGATAATATGAAGAATTGATTCAAAATTATTACTGATATCACCTGATATGCGCCAGGAATCAGCTATTCCAATTGCCCATTTTCCCGGAAACTGCCACCTGCAGATATTGTATAAAACTTCTGGGCGAATTGCTTTAATCTGTTTGGCTAGCTGTGTGTAACGTGTCTCTTCATCCAGCCCCAGCGTTTCTCCACCACACCAGTCTACTTTTATAAAATCATAGCCCCAGGTTTTTAGCATCAGTGTAAGATCTTGCTCGTCATGTCCGTAGAGCCCAGAACCTACCCCGATTGTGTCCTTATCCCAGGTTGATGCGCAGGTATTAATCCCCGCATCAGAATAAATGCCTGCTTTCAACCCTTTGCCATGGATATAATCTGCAACAGCTTTCATTCCCCCAGGAAAGCGTTTCGGGTGGACTAACAGCTCCCCTTTCCCGTTTCTCCCGCCAAAAAAGCCATCATCAATATTCACAAAATTATATCCTGCGTCTTTAAGACCTGTGGAAACCATAAAATCTGCTTGTGCCTTGATGATCTTTTCATCAATAGCCACCCTGAAATTATTCCAGCTCGACCAGCCCATGATCGGTGTTTTGGGATGGGCTTCAGAATGCCCCTGGGCACATAACTTCCCAGCGGAAAGAAAACCGGTTATAAAGCAACAGAAAAGAAAATAGTGTTTAATTTGTGATAATTTCATTGTAGCTTTCTTTGATCATTAGATGAAAAATAAAAAGAATATAGGGTCAATACGTGATTCATTATAGTAACAGGCTTTAAACATTAAAATAACCTATATGGACGATCAGTCACGTTAATGGCCATAGTATTATGCAAATCTTTTGCAAGAATAACAAGGTTAGTTGATATTAACTAGTGCTGTAAGTAATAAATTAAAGTTTTTATCGTGAAAATGATTTAAAAGCGCCTTAAATATTAAAAACCATTATTGAGTAAGCCAAACTTCCATCGCCTAAACCAACAGCCCCAATTTTCGAAAGACTGAAAGTAGCCAATGTATCATGACTATTAGTCTAAAAAGCACGGTAATTAATTAAAGGAGATATCATAAATACGATGCGATATTTGTATGTTTGGGTATTGTAAAGCAACCTACAGTTTTATAACAGCGTCCCCTTTTTTATACCGGCAAAAAAATGACATATAAGCTAAAAATATATTTTACTTTAATTGCTTTTTTTTCAATTTACCACCATATCTACGCGCAGTCGGATACCCGGACAATAGACAGCCTAAAAGTCCACCTTTCGGCAACAGCTTCTCAGACAGAAAGGCTGAAGACCATGTTGACACTTTCCAAACTGATGAGTAAATCGGATTCCAAATCAGCCCTTGCTTATGCTGAAGAATCAATGGCACTGGCCAATGAGATCCAATTGGATTCGATGATAAATAAAGCGGTCATCAATCTAGCCCGCGCTTATCTAAAGGTCGGAAATTATCCAAAATCTTTAGACATGTTTCAGGAAATCATCAAAAATCAGGCTTCCAGTTCCAATGACCTTTTAGCAGCCTACAATGGAGTCGGTATTATCAATTACTACCAAAGGGATTATAAAAATGCAATCCGGTATTACAATAAGGCACTCACATTTTCTACTTCCAAAAAATCAGAAATCAGACTTGAGAAAACATTAAAAGAAAGTCTGTTGAACAATCTGGGGATAATCCATGAAGAGATGAAAGAATTTGATAAGGCAAATTTCTTTTATAACGAAGCGCTAAAGATCTGTAAACAGTTAAAGGATGAGGAAAACTTAGTACATGTACTCACAAACCAGGGCCGGCTCTATCATAAACAGGGCAAAAATAAAATGGCACTCCAATATTACCTGGAAGCATTGGCCATCCGTAAAAAAAACAATGACCTATCAGGGCAGATCTTATCTTATGATGGTCTTGGAGAGTTCTATTTTGAACTCAAGGAGTATAAAACTGCAGAAGCCTACCTTAAGGGAGCCATTAAACTCGGACAAGATAACGGAGACCTTCTGACCGTGCGCCGTGCGTCCTCCAATCTTTATAAGCTGTACCAGCAACAGGGTGATTACAAACAGGCCTTCGAGTTCCTTGTACTGAACAAAAAGATAAGTGATACACTTTTCAACGCTGAACGGTCGAACAAAATAACCCAGTTGGAAATGCAGTTTGAATTTGACAAAAAGCAGCGAGAAGAACAGGCAAGACAAAAGGAAAAAGAACTTACTTATCTATTGTCAGGGATTGGCCTTGCATTATCGCTGGTAATTGTAAGTCTGTTGTTCTATCTGCAGCGAAACAAGGTAAAAAATTCCCTCCTGGAACAGGCACACCTGAAACTGGAGAAAGAAAATTTAGAAAAAGGCATCGAGTTAAAAAACAAGGAACTGACGACCAACATTTTACACTTGATCCAAAAGAATGAGCTCATTGACCATATTTCGGAAAAACTCCTGAAGATTAAACAGAATGTAGATGAAGTAAGCCAGCCTGCAATGCAAAAAGTGGTTACCGATCTACAGTCTAACCTGCGTCCCGAACTCTTAAAAGAATTTGAGTTCAGATTTCAACAGATACATGAAGATTTTTATCATGTCCTGAACGAAAGGTTTCCAAATCTTAGTCCGAGCGAACGGAAATTATGCGCGTTTTTAAAACTGAACATGACCACCAAGGAAATTTCAGCCATTACCCACCAGAATATCAAGTCTATTGAGATTGCCCGGACCAGGTTGCGCAAAAAACTGAACCTGACCGGCCTGGACTATAATCTGGTCACTTTCCTCTCGCAGCTCGACCGCCTTTGACCCACCTGTTTTATAAGCTTGAACCTGACCGGCTTGGCTCATCACCTGGTTTACTTCCTCCAGCGCGACCGTCTTTGATGCATTTGGTTTATAATACCTGCAAATGGAATCCGCTTTTTTAGTGGCTCACATTTCGGTCAATCCTAACATTTCACTCCGCCAATAGGGTAATGTAGTAGTACAAAACGCCTAAAAATGCACATTGTAATGGTTTTGTAGTGGTGCTTTTTTTCTGTTCTCTTTTTTCTCTGCCCATATTTGATCTTGCAATAACCAAACAAACAAATCACAAGGTTTATGAATTATTTTTTACACGATGAGGCGCTCTTGGAAGAACAGGTCAACATTCCTGAAGAGGTACAGAATAGAATCAAGAATATACCTTTTAAGAATCTCCTTTATATCACCCAGGTTAGCCACTCGCCCTCTAAAGTTGCAGAATATACAGATAGTTATGTATTGATCTACTGTTTGACGGGGAAAGGTATGTGTGAAACCGCACATGGCAACTTCCAACTTCATTCTAACCAGTTTATATTAATACCGCCAAACAGGGGTTATAGTTACCGGGCGGATAAAGTGCACCCTTGGGAAGTTTATTGTTTACATTTTAATGGGAACATGATAAAGGAACTCGATACAACTTTTGGTCTTAATAAATTTACTTCTCCAACCAATCTTATTTTCGACGGTCAGATTATCGATTCCTGGACCGAAATTTTTTCTAGTCTTTCAAATGGTCTTACCGATGAAAACATAGCCTATGCCAATCTGTGCCTTTATCGTTTTATTTCTTTTTTTCTCTTCCCTAGTCAGCAGCAAAAAACAGTTCAGGAAGTAGAAAAAGAAGATCAGTTGGATCAATCCATATCATTCATGAAAGCGAATGTTCATAAGCGACTTTGTGTGGATGAAATTGCCGAAGCATTCAGATACTCTCCGTCTCATTATTCTGTGTTATTTAAACAAAAAACCGGGCTATCCCCGATAGAATATTTTATCAGGATAAAAATCCAGCGTGCAAGCGAACTGCTTACTAACAGCAACTTGATAGTAAAGGAAATTGCGGGCGAAGTGGGATATGATGATCCTTTCTATTTTACAAGGATCTTTAAAAAAGTTACCGGAAAAACACCGCGGGAATATAAAGGACTTAGTACCTTGACTGGTAATCAAAACAGAATGGGTTTTATTTTACATAACTAAAGTAATCCTGATGGGCCATTGATTATAGGCCCCATACCACAGAAAGGTATAAATGCATTTTTAAGATATCAACGAACAGGCATACATTTCCCTTCAATGAGAATGTATGCCTGTTTTCAGTTTCAGCACTTTCAGCCCATGAGATCAAAAAAAAACTGACCAGGCTTTTTCAGATCGAAGTCGGCTATCATTGTATCTAGAGAGCTTAAAGTTTTGTTGTTATTCTGATGTCTTTCTCTGGCCAACCGGCGAAAGCTCATTGTCCTTTTCATACTTTTTTAAAGATGGCGGCAGACTGTATCCTTGTCAAAGATACGCTCACTTGTTTTGGCGAGATTATCCTAAAAAAATTCAAATCCCTAAAGGATCTCTCAACAGAAAGCCTTAGGGATTTGGAGCTAGATGGAACGGTTAAGTTCCATGTCGATATATTTTTTAATCTTTTCACCGGTTTCAGGTAGGGGGCAACGTACCTCTGACCATTTTCCGTTCTTATCGATCAAAAAGAAACGCGGGATCGCAACCGCTTTATATTTTCTGCCAAAAGACTTGCCCAGGTCATCTAAAAGCTGAACGCCTTCGAGCTGTTTCTCTTTTATCATATTGAGCCACTTTTGCTTATCTTTCTCTGCATCCAGAGAGATCCCAACAAAAACAATATTATTATTTCCCTTATAATGTTCTTCCACTTCTTTCAGGAAAGGCATCTGTGCTTTACATGGCCCGCACCAGGTAGCCCAGACATCGATCAAAACTACTTTCCCCTTAAATTCCTGCATTGATACCATTTTACCGTTCACGTCCGGCAATGTAAAATCATAAGCTGACTTACCTATAAAAGCTGTATCTCCGGCGAACATATTAAATAGGCTGAGGTATTTTTCCTTAACAGAGGCCTGTTTTGCGTATTGCTGGTATGGAATAAAGACTTCCCGGAATTCACTGTAATTGGATATATTAAACTCCAGTTCTTCCAGTTGTGATTTCAGTAGAAACGATTTTAAAGTATCATTGCTCACTGCGCCCATCATCAGTTTTACCTTTTCGGCATCAGCCAACTGTTTTCTTTTGGCTTCCTCCAATTCTGTCAAAGTAAATTTTGCATACAGGCTCAAATAATCACTGCCTTCCCCCAATTGAAGGATCTGAGTCGAGTTTATCCTATTTTCCTTGAGAATCTGTTGATAATATGGTGGCACATTCAAAAAATCTTTGGCTTGAAATAAAAATCCCCCGCGCTTCTCTGTAGAAGATTGCAACAGCACTTTTAAGGCAAATAAATTATTGTCCAATTGAACTGCAGTCTTAAAGAGCTGGTTAAATCTGGGATTTGGTGTTTTCACCTGTTGCATAAAAGCCGTAATTTTTGGCTGCAAAAGTTTATAGGAAGCTGTAAATGCATCACGGTCTGGCTTATTTTCCATTGCCGTTGATGCCAAAGGTCTTCTCAGTTGTTCCCATTGGGCAATCAGCCCATTTTCTGGGCTTGAGCTGGAGGAACCTGCCTGGATTCCCGACATTGCATCCAGGGTTAGGCTAACCTGGTCATTTGGACGAAGGTAAAGCCGTTTTTTTGCACGCACTGTAGAAAGGTAATAAAGCCCTTCTTTTTCCAGCGGTACAATAAATTTAAAAGTAGAATCCCCTTTGGGAATAAAAATAGACTGAATGGTCTGAAGGCGGCCTTCAACAACCTTTTCAAAAGAAAGTTCGATGCCAAGTTTAGGGTCTTTGATTAAGCCGGAAACCGAAACGGTTGAAAACCGTACCGGCAGTTTTTCAATTGTTAGCCCCTTGCCCTCTTGGGTAAACAAAGCCGGGTCAATTTTTATATTCAGGTCTTCTTTTTCGGACACCTTTAATGCAAAAGCCGCATCATAATCAGCTTCCAATCTCCGGTGACCTTTTTTCATTACCACCACCCGCATTTGATAAACCCCGTTCTTATGAAAGGGAATAGCCAGGGAAAACTTATTAGAGGTAGTATCTATAAAATAACTCGCTACCCTAAAAGATTTGTCTCCGAGTTTACAGGCGATCATAATTTGATAGTTCTTTCTTTGAGCCACAGTACCTGTTAATTTAACCTGTTCCTGCTGTGCAGCTGCATTTACTGAAAATAGCAGACAAAAGATCCCGAACAAAAAGCCTTTGATATTTTTTTTCATATTATTATTTTTTTTAAACCCTGGACACCCGGGTATACATCAGCTGGTTATTTTACTGCTAAGGCAGCATCAACAATCTTTTTAAAACCCGGATTGGAAGGAACCGGCGCATCTACAGTAACCACCTTCCCTTCTTTGTCAAAAATGAGAAAACGCGGAATTCCCGATATCTTATAGAACTTATAAAATGCATCATCAGACTGTGATAACAGCTCAATACTGGTAAAGCCTTTTCTCTTTACAAAACTTTTCCAGAGTTCTTTTTTAGCATAACCATCCACCGACATTCCGATAAAAACAATATCATTTCGGTCTTTATAGCTTTCGGCAATTTTTTCCATTACCGGTTTTTCCTGAAGACATGGAGCGCACCACATGGCCCAAACATCAACGATCACAACTTTCCCTTTAAATCCGGTCAAAGTATAGGTCTTGTCGTTTACATCCTTCAGCTCAAAATTACATCCCTGACTTCCTTTTGCCAATGGCCCCAGCTCGTTGTAGCGTTTCTCGTAAGCTTCTTTCTGATCCTGGGTAACAAAAATATTTTTAAAGGGTTCTACGTAGCGCCTAAAATCTTCATACTCTTTGATATTGGGCATTTTGTGCAATAAATATGCAACCTTAACAGCTTTTTGGTTAATCCTAGATGCATTTTCAGCTGAAAACAGGTTATCTACGACTTTTTGTACATTATTCACTTCTTTAAACTTCCAATACCCAAAAACGTAATCGAGCAGTTCCATGCCTTGTTCTGTACGGAGCAGGCGCACATCATTGATGATGTTTTTATCAAGCAATGGTTTATAAAAAGTCTCTCCCTCTTCTGTATCATGAGTACCGTTCAACCTGCCAAAACCAAAATAATTTGCCGCCCTTAGATATAAAAGGTCCGCTGCAACCTTATCCTTAAGCCAGAAATCAAAATAAGCATTGGCAGTTTTGTTGGATTTTAAAAATGATACTGAAAACTGCTCAAATTGTGCATACTTACCACGTCCAAGGCTTGGTTTGCTAGCTACAGAATGGCTATAAGCATTCATTGCATTTAACCAGGTCTGCAAACTTTTGGTTTCCTCGTTGGGTTTTGTAACGGAACAGCTATCGTAGTCGATTGAAAGTTTGGAGACATAGAAATCAATCTTTTTTTGCTCGCCTGCTTTCAGGTATATGGCATATTTAAACTCATGCCCCTTACCTCCCGCCTTTTTGAAAAAGTAAACTCCTTCTTTAACGTTCAGGCCAAAAGTACAGTTCCCATTTTTATCGGGACGTTTGAAACCTAAACTTACAGCATCCCCTTCCTTTAGCTGATAGAGGAACAGGCCGCTGGTGCTTCCTCCATGAACGGTACAGTTAAGAGTTGCATTAACTGTATCCGCACGGGTATCGATAACCAGTAGGCTGCAGTATAACAGGATCAAAAATAGCTTCTTCATTATATTCACTTTATTTCAAATTCAGTTTTAAGTGAAGCATATCAAAAAACGCATTTGTGGATATGCTTCAAATTATTTTATTTATTTTGCATTAAAACGCTTGTTCAACGCTCTTTTAATATAATCTGCTTCGTACTGAAGGTGTTCTTTTGAATCTTTGTCTGTGGCTGTTGGAATTGCGCTCTGGATATCCTTGCGCAGATCCTCCAGATGAACCCCTATTATTGCACCGATATCCGAGGCGGTAGTTATTGGCGCTGTTTCTGCAGCTGCAACGCCTCCAAATAAAAGGCCAATGGCGTTACTTCCAATCTCAGCTTCCTTCATTGATCTAATAAGTGCATCTACATAAGATTTCTGTACATCGCGGCGGTACTGATCAATGGGGTTATGGCTTTTCAGCTCGCTCCAGATACCTGATTTCATGTCTGCCAAAAATTCTATCATTGAATACGTTTTATCTTTGCCAAAGCGCTGTTCCATCATGTTCAGGGTATTGAATACCCTGTCGCTGAAAAGGACATTCATCTGGCGGTCCTGAACAATGTTTACGCTGCTGTAACGGCTTGGGTTACCGATTTTATTCAGGATATTTTGGTCAAGCAGCCACCTGGGAGTCTCAAAAAGCTCCCTGTTTAAAAATGCTACGGCCTCTTTTTGTTTGGCCACCGGAGCAGACTCGTAAATATCACCTGCTTCCTGCGGATATTTAATGGTTTCATAAACACTTGCCACATTTTTCGAAACATGGGTCAGATAGCGGTTATATTGGGTTATGACCTGAATGTACATCTGGGTCAGGTTTTTATATAAATCTCCTTCCTCTTTTGTCCATTCCGGCAGATGCGCCAAAACATATTTTAAGTTTTTGATGCCATAACCGCTCGCCACTGTGCTGTTATCACCAACATCCTCGGTCTGGCAACGCGCATCGTTATTAAACCCTTCTCCACCAAACCACAATCTTGGATTAACCCTTAAACTGTCATCAGCCCATTTCGAGACTATTTTTCGATCTGCATCTACGTCTTTACTGCCCAAATAAGAATATCCCCACTTAATGGCCCATTTATCATAATCATTTATCCGCGGCATAATACCTGCTGGGCCAACGCTGTCCTCCGGCTGGGCCACATAGTTAAAACGGGCATAATCCATTATCGAGTTGGTGTGGCCATGTTTTTCTACCCATGCTTTGTCCCTCAGCTTTTCAACCGGCGTTAAACTACTGCTGCCCATATTGTGGCGCAGGCCAAGGGTATGTCCTACCTCGTGGGACGAAACGAACCGGATCAGTTCGCCCATCAGTTCATCACTAAAGGTCATCGTACGTGCTCTCGGATCATTAGGCCCGGCCTGGATCATGTACCAGTCGTGCACCAGTGACATTACATTATGATACCAGCCAATGTAACTTTGCAGGATCTCTCCACTCCTTGGGTCATGGATATTGGGGCCATAGGCATTAGCGGTTTCCGAAGGCAGATAGCGCAGTACCTTGTAGCGTGCATCCTCCAGGCTCATGGTAGTATCGCCTTCGGGCCATTCCTTTCCAATGATCGCATTCTTGAAGCCGGCCGCTTTAAAGGCCTCGTTCCAATCGTTGATCCCCTGTATCAGATAAGGGCGCCACTGTTTAGGCGTTGCTGGGTCAATATAATATACGATCGGCTGTTTGGGCTCAACAAGTTCACCCTTTCTGTATCTTTCCAGGTCTTCTTTCTTCGGTTCCAAACGGTAACGGACAATAAAGGACTTAAATTCAATATTCTGTTGATCGTCAGTGAGTGGAGTATAACCACTATCGGCAAAATAGCCTACCCGCTGATCGAACTCCCTTGGCACCATTGGCGTTTTGGGCATCAACAAAATTGATGTTGATACCTCTAAAGTCACATTCCCTCCTACTTTGGCTGCATCCAAAACAGGCGATATTGGTGAAGGTTTTGCCGGAACGGTGGCGGAGTAGGTCCGGACCGACCTTAATTCGACATTGATCGGATAGGAAGCGACACTTTTTAAATAACTACGGTCCTGTGCAACGCTTCCCAGGCCTAACCTTTTGGTCACCTCATCATTGGGTTTGGTGAATGTATTTTCTTTTTGAAGAAAATCCGTCATCTCGATGAACGAACTTCTATTGCCTTCCCCTCTGGCCTTCACCTCAAATACAGACGCAATGGCATCTATATTTGCGTTTGCGACCGCTTTGGCAATGGTGTTTGTAGAATCGGAATGGGTAATCAGGCTTACCACCCTTAAATTGATTTTCTTCCCAATTCCTTTGTCAAATAAAATAGTTTTTTGGCCCATTTCCTCTCCACCGAACTTAGGGCTTCCACCAGGAACTTTGACCAACCAGTTGGTTAGCAGCAACTCCCTGCCCAAAAGAGAATCGGGAATTTCAAAATAATACCGCTCCCCTGTTTTATAAATATTGAATAGACCTTTTTTAACTATTGTATTTCCGGTCAAAATTGTTTTTAACGGGTCTGCTTTTCTCTCAACGGTATCCGTTTTTGCAGAAGCTTGCTTATTATTTTTGTTTTGTGCCAGCAACTGGGTGCTGCACAATCCAAGCAAAGCCAAAAATATGAATCTTAATCTCATTGTCTGTATATTATCGTCCTACAAAATCAATTTATTGGTTCCTTGGATTTAAAGTATTGTTGATTTTTTCTGTAATGTACCTCAGGTGCGCAACCGTTACCGGATCAGTGTATCCCGGTATAGCAGTTTTACATTGCTCCATAATCCCTTTTAATTGCGAACGCAATACCACCGGCACATCTGTACCCGCAATGGCAAGTTCTTTGGCTGGATCAACAGTTGCCTCTCCTTCTGCTAAATTCCTGAGCAGAAAGTTTACCAGCATTTTTTGCATATAACGTTTACCCCCATCAATAGCTTGGCGGTTTTGCAATTCGGCAAAAATACCATTGTTCAGATCGGTAAGCATTTCATCTACAGTATAGGCTTTTTCTTTTCCAAAACGCAAGGTAGTGGCGTTCATCCGGTAAAGCCTACTGGGTTCTAACAGATGAAAAAGCGCGTCCTCCTGCATTTTGGTAACTTCTTCTTTTTTAGCAGGCTTCCTGAATTTATTTAATATCGAAGGGTTTAAAATCCATTTAGGGGTATTAAAGACTTCTTTATTTAAAAAGGCTACGGCTGCTTTTTGGCTTGCCTTGGCAACTGGTGAATATACATCGCCTTCCTGATCTACACTCTTGATACTTTCGTTTACTCCCCCTACCTGGGTAAAAGCATGGCGCATTAAAAATGAATATTGGCTCACCAGCGTGTAATAAATATCCGAAGTATTAAAATAAGTATTATCATCTGTTGTGGTCCATTTGATCAGGTTGGCCATTATAAATTTTAAGTTCTTGACCCCGTATTCCGCCGCCATAACCGGATTATTGCTTAAATCCTCCCATTGCGCAGATGGATTGCTTATATCAGTGGTCTTGATGTCACCAGTCTGAGCGGCAAACAACAGATTGGAACCCGTTTTTACATTATCGGTAATCCACTTTTGCCTGATTTTTTTATCTGATTCGAAATCAGCTGCACCGGTATACCCATATGCCCATTTAATTGCCCACTTATCATAATCGCCTATCATCGGGATTAAGCCTTTACGGGAAACCATATCACCGGGCTGGGCAACATAGTTGTAATGATTATAATCCATAATTGAATGATCATAGGGATGTGTGGCCAACCAGTTTTTATCCTTTAATTTTTCGATTGCAATAGTTGAGCTGCTGCCCAGGTTTTCGCGCAGACCAAGGGTAAAACCAATGGTACGGCTAACTTCGGCAGTAATCAATGCGCCCATCAGCGCTTCACTGAACTTCATGCTTCTGGCTCCCTCATCAACAGCACCAGCCTGCACCATGTACCAATCATGAAGGGTTTTAACCTGACTGTGTGACCAACCGATGTAGTTTTGAACGATCTCACCCGTCCGCGGATCGGTTACCTGGTTGTTATCAACAAAAGGGGTTGGTGCAGGCATGTACCGGATTACCCGAAAACGCGAGTCTTCCAGGTCCATTGTTTTATCATTCTCCGGCCACTCCTTCCCTATGATCGCATTTTTAAAACCGGCTGCTTTAAAAGCTTCGTTCCAGTTATTGATACCTGCAATCATATATTTACGGTACTGTTTCGGGGTTGCCGGATCAATGTAATAAACTAATGGTTCTTTTGGCTCAACCAGTTCACCTGCCTTGTAACGTTTGATATCTTCAGGTTTAATTTCTAATCTGTTCTTGATGATAAACCGCCGCTCATCAACTTTCTGTTGTTTATCCGTAAAAACATTATAGCTGTCAGACCTAAAACCCACACGCGGATCATACGCCTGTATCTGCATCACCTCCTTTGGCAATACCATTACCGAATTTCTGATTTCGAAGGTGACCCCTACGCTGGAAGCTGTCGGCGTCACATCGGCACCAGGAGCACTCTCCCCAGCAGGTTTTGGTGCCCCCAATGAATAAGTTTTCATTGATTTAACTTCGATATTGTTCGGATAAGCCTCCATCGATAAAATAGCCGAACGGTCTGCCGCCGGTGCTCCGGTTCCCATTTGTTTTTTAACGGTAGGATGGAAACCTGAAAGCATATTGTCTTTTAAGAAAAAATCAGTCATATCGATGACCGATGAATTGTTATCGGTACCACGGGCTTTTAAATCCAACACCATGATGATCGGATCGATTGTTGAGTTTTTTACTGCTTTCGCCAGTTCGTTGGTGGCATCGCTTTGGGCAACACTGGTTATCGCACGGACAAATAAGCGGTCACCGGCCGCTTTTTCAAACGATACGATCATCCCGTTCATTAAATCGCCACTGTAACGCGGGCTACCGGTAGCTACCTTACTTAAACGTGTGGTAAACAAAAATTCCCTTGACAATAATTCATCAGGAATTTCAAAATAATAATGCTCATCTAATAAGTGAACTTTAAACAGACCTGTTTTGGTAACCGCTTTTGAAGTAATCACTTGGTTGTAAGGTTTTAGCTTGGCTATTACCGTAGTCTTTTTAACCGCGGTAGAATCTTGTGCAAATCCGGTCCCAGCAACAAGCAGTGCAAATGCGAAAACAGGAATAAACTTTAATTTCATAATATTTGTTAAAAGATGATAATCATAATGACTGCCTTAACTATCGGCGGTATTTTGTTGATATAAGTTGAAATAAACTATTTGATTTTGCCTATCGGCCCAATGCCTTTTTAAATGTGATATCGGTAATCTTATCAAAGCCGCTGTAAACATCGGCAGGATTTGAGGGAGAACCCAGGATAGCGCCGGTCTGGGTATTCAGGTTAAAGAAATAAACCTTGTTTCCGCCTCCGCTTGCCGTTTCGTCCGTAGCCACTACCAGCACTTTACCCTCAGGCACGTTTAGCGCGGTAATATTGGCGGCAGTATAACCCGAATTAAAAGCCTTTATTGCTTTAATAATTGTCCCTGCCGGGAAAGTCAAACCCAGTGATGCCGTTGAGCTGGCCAGTGTATTCACCGTGCAGGTATATACCCTATTTGCGTTTACGTAATAAAACACGCCTTTTGGTGGGGCAAAGAATGTGGCATTGGCAAACATTGTTGCCGTATTGATCCCTGGACAGGCCGGCTCTTTCAGCTGAAAACGGCCAGCTATAAAATTATTCTGATAAGAAAGAGCACGCGGAAACTGGATTAAATAGGTGTTGTTTGCCGCATCATTTCTAAAGAAGCAGTTCCAATAAATCCCGACCGAGGTTGCCATGGGTTGCGCATTCTCTGCATAGATCATATTATCAACCATATTCTTTAGGTCAAATCCGCTCCCGGTAGTAGGATTTAAGTTTGCTGCACCTCCGGCATAAGCAGGTGTATTTACAATTGTAGAACTTGAGGCATTGAATACAACAAAAGCCTTGTTTACCCGGTCATAAAGCGTGTATATCTGGTCGCTTGAACCTGCATTGATCACAAATGGCGAAATGGAAAGCCCGGCATAAGGAGGAAAAAACAATGGTGGATTGGCCAAATGGGCAGCACTGGCAAACTGACGATAGGCAATCTGATTATTGACGATGACATACTCCCAGCCCGCTCCTGATCCACCGCCAGAACCATTTGCCTGAAAATCAGTAGAAGGCAGTGAGCCTGGAGTAAACCAGTTCTCTGCCCTGGTCGAATCTGCAAAATCAACGCTCCTGACCTGTAATCCTCCATTGGGATACAAAAAAGATACCTTCTGTGCATTTAGTGCAGGAATATAGTTGATCACATTTACTTTAAAAGTGCCACTGGGAAGTTTGTGGCTGTTTACTGCTGAATAGACATTATTGAAAACTTTCCCTTTTATCCCTCCATCCCTTGTTGTGATCACTGAAATATCTGCTCCATCGGTCTGTTCCTGTAAAACAATCCAGCCTTCTCCACCCCATTCTGCGCCTGATACATTTAACGCAAAAGATTTATAGTAAGAGATACCAGTAGCATTACTGGTTACCCTTGCCACCAATCTGTAAAGATTTGGAGCCAATGTAATTTTGGTTTTTAAGTTTACCTCATTACCGATCTGATATTTGGTGGGGTTAGCAGCGGATTGTACATATTGCGTAAGGAGCCACTGGCAGGAGAAATCACCGGGTTCGCCCAAAGAAGCATCGATTTTCAGTTTCACTTTCAGACTATCGTTCTGTCGTAGAATAATCGAATCCGGTGTAATAAATACACTTGGATCCGCACCAGACATATCTGTGGAAACCTTAAGTGCATTTACCTGGATGTAGTCGTAATTCCCTTGGTCTTTGGAACAGCTTACCATCATTACAGCGATGATGGCCAGCGTCAGGGTAACACCTAATATTTTTTTTAACTTTTTCATTTTTTTATATCTTCAAACCAAATTTGATCAATAATTTGCAGGCCCTACCTGAACTGGTTTATTGCCATTGTCGGGATCGTTCAGCACGGCGCCACCCAGACCGTAGTTGCCCGGATAATTTGCTTTGATATAATTTCTTACCGTTGCCACATATAGGTTATAGCTTACCGGGGGAGAAAATCTGCTTCCCGGAAATTCCGTTATAGTTGTAGCGGTTGCAGGGTCATAGAGCGCATCCAAGATCAGCTTATACTTTGTTGGGCTCCAGGTGCCGAAATTTGTCTGATAACCGGCAAAAAAACCGGTTACAGATCCTGTAAACTCTCCCCATGAATCTGGTTTTTGGATATAGGCCAGATTGACAATCAGTTTCTGTTTCGCTGAGATCCCTTCCGCCGGAAAATCCTCGTTTTTCTTTAGCCTCAGGCTGATCTTAACCAGCTTTCCCGATTCAAGGTCCGCTGTCCGGAACACAACCACTGGAATTGTACCGGAGACTGTTTTCGCCGGAATAACCAGGTTCTGCGCAATTTTAAAATGCGTTCCTTCAATGGCTGCTCCATCACCGCTTGCAGGCAGTACCTCAACACTGAAGGATCGGATGGCAGTTGAGGGATTACCCAATACACTCACCGGAAGACTAAGGGTGTCTTTTAGCTTTTTTGGATATTTGGCAAAGGAATATGAAATAACTGTATCCGCCGTCCCAAAATAAAGGCCATCAGATCCGGTAAACAAAGCAGGGTCTTCTTTACAGCCGAAAAGAAACAGGCTCATTGAAAAAACAGCGAAATATTGAAATTTAAGCTTCATATCGGTTTCTTTGGTTTAATTGTTATTTTACTGATTGTATTCACGTTCTTTATCAGGAACTGGAAATACATAAGGGTTAGCAGGAACGTTGACTGTTGTTCCCGATTCCACCTTTAGATCTTTATTAAGTCTTTTATAGTAAAAAAAAGTTTGTCCTTCCTGGATAAATTCTTTCTTGTACTCCTTAGTGATTTCGGCAGACAGCGCTACTCCGTCAGGCACATCGGCAGCAGTAAGGGGATTAAGCCCCCTGGCGCTTCTTACCATATTCAAATAGGATAGCCCAGCTGGCAAGGCGCCAAGTGCATTGGCAGATTCGGCAAGGATATAATACATTTCCGAAATCCGGATAAGTGGAACGATATTCTGCATAGCGTAAGGCAAGCCCGGATTTTGAAAAAATTTAGATGGGACATTAAATGCCTTTGCCGGATTGTTGTCAAACCACGACAGTCTCCAGTCAAGCGGCGCTGTAGTTCCATAAATGGCATTTTTATTGGTTGCTGCCAATTGAAGGGATGTTCCCTGTGCGACGTTGAACATACTTTCATTGATTGTATTCACATTCGTACTGTATACAGCAAAAACCAGTTCCTTTGAAAATAATCTGTCCCTTATCCCGGCTGTAGCAACGGCTACATTGCTTGTTGATAAGGGAAATTTGTTACTGGCAATAACTTCTTTTGCATTGGCCATTGCGTTTGCATAATCGCCCTTGTATAAATAAATGCGGGCCAAACATGCCTTGGTTGCCCAATAGTTCATATGGTTCTGGGTATATCCAGAAGATAAGTCGGTATTGCCCTGATTAATTGCCGATGTATCGGCCTGGGCCAGCACAGTTTTAGCTTTATTTAAATCTACGATACAGGAGTCCAGTGCAGCATTGAGCGATACAAAAGGTGTAGATTTGGCTGTAAATGAAGTGATATAAGGGATCGCTTTTTCATTTAATCCCGTTGATGGCGACTGGCCGAATAAACGTACCAAATCAAAATGAAACAGCGCCCGTAAGGCTAAAGCCTCACCCTTTACCTTATAATAGTGATCCCGGGAAAAAAGACTTTTTTTCGCATCGACATATCCAAGCATATTATTGAGGTTGGCGATGTTGTTGTACATCCCACTCCAAATAAATCCTATTTCCTGTTTTACACCTAACTGGTTGTAATCATATTTATATGCATTGGCAAAAAGATTATCGCCAAGGACAGAGCTAGAAGCATTTGTATAGTTGTTCACCATTACCGATAACATTCCAACAGAAAGGTCGTAGGTATATAACCCTTTCATCGGAACCGATGCGGGTTTGTCCATTCCCAGATAAACGCCCGTCAAAGCATCAATAAAGCCTTGTTCATCATTAAATAGTGCCTCTTGTGGAACCTTGTCTTTTAAGGGCATCTCCAGGAACTTCTTACATCCGCCTAAAGCAATAAGCAGTACAAAACATCCTGGCAGAAATATACCGATAAGACTTTTGCGAGTTTTAACTGTCTGTTGTGTAATTTTGTTGATTTTAGACATATGTTTAAAAATTTGTAGATATCCCAAAATTCAAGCTTCTGGAGAAAGGATACCCGGTACCTCTTTCGGTCTTGATTGTAGCAAAACGGACCAGGTTATTTTGCGTAATCATGAGGCGGGGTGCAGACAGATGTGCTGCTTTTATCCACCTTAAGTTCGCAGGGAAATTGTAGCCTACGGTTAAACTGGCCAGTTCCATAAAATTATCCTTTTGAACAAAACGTGAAGTAGCGTTGGTCTGCTGCAGACCTAAAGAACCATCGGCTGTCAATGCTTTAAACGAAGACTGATCACCAGGTTGTTTCCACCGTTCGGTCAAGACCCTCAGGTCAGCATTACCTTGTGTTAAATCAACATTTTCTACTCGATCGACAAGCGTTTGGTTATACATGTAACCACCATACTGATAACTGACAATAATGTTCAGTACAAAATTTCTATAAGTCAGATTAGAACTTGCACTGCCTTTTATCTTTGCTGTTGCATCTGCAATAGGACGTTTATCTCTGGCATCCCAAACAAAGGTACGGCTACCGTCCAGTTTGGTAAATATTTCCTTACCGGTCGCCGGGTCTATGCCCAAAGATGGTACGGCCCAGATCCTGGTCATGGACTGCCCTACCTCGAAGCGCGGAAGCGGCGTAGTCTGATATCTCGAGTTATCTACATTATTTGGGTCATTTGCTTTATTGTATGCGTCATTGATTGCGGTAATAGCCGGAGATAATCTGGTGATCGTATTGGTATAATGGCCGCCGTTCAGGGCAACCGTCCAGAATATGTTTTTTGCCGGGTTTTTAATCACCGGTGCCGATATTCCAATTTCATAACCTTCATTTTTAGTTGCGCCCAAATTGTTCTGGTAATTTGTAAAGCCTGTTGAGGGTGCAATATCCAGAGGTAGGATTAAATTGTCGGTTGTTTCACGGAAAAACTCGATACTGGCATTAATTCTTCCCTTAAACATACCCAGGTTTAACCCGATATTGCTTTTGAGTGTCTGCTGCCACTTTAAATCAGGATTGGCATAACTCAATGTTGAAGAACCTATCATCAGACGATAATTATTTGCATAATTGTACTGGTAGATCTGTTGGGCCATATCTGAAGAAAAATTCTGATTGCCTGTAGTACCGATACTTGCACTCAATTTAGCCGACTGGATAATATCATTTGGTTTAAAGAACTTTTCGTTGGTAATATTCCAGGCTAAACCGCCTGCATAAAATGGGGCAAAGCGGCTGTTTGAGCCAAACTGAGAAGAGCCGCTTAGGTTAGCGGTAAATTCTGCAGTATACCGGTTGTCATAATTATAACTTAAGCTAAAAAAATTAGAAAGATTTTTGGTCATATTGTTCGTCGATCTCGGTTTAACTGTCTGATAGTCGAAACCATTGGCGAGCCCCATTTCGCCCAGATAATCATTTGGTATACCATAAACAGCTACAGTAGTTGAGTTACTGGATGTTTTTTGCAACGAGGCACCTAAATTTGCCAGTATAGTATTTTTACCAAGCGCCAAACGGTAACTCGCATTTAACCTGCCGCTAATTGCACTGTTTTTACCCTTAAGCTGTTGGTAGGAACCAAGGTTAGGAAACTGGGCCAGTGCGCTCGAAACAAATCTGGTATGATCGGCTGGGTAAAATGTTTCTGAACCCGGCGCATTTGAGGACCAGCCTAAACTACCGGTCAGTTTCAGGTTGTCCGTTAATGACCACTCCAGATTGGTATTGTTGGTAAAAGTTAAAACAGTAGCATAATCCTTTACGTTTAAGGTCGCATTATAAGACGGATTGGTAAAAATTCCGCCGGGAGCAGGAATACTGAAGCCTAAACTTGATGGGCCCGGTTCTAAAATTTTAATTGGATTTCCATTTGCATCATTGTTCCTGAAAAATGGGAATTCATTTACATATGAATCAAAACTTCCCCAAGGGGTATTGTTTCCTTTGGTATAGCCCACAGCAATGGCATTACTTAACCGGATATTCTTGACTGAATAGGATACATTATAACTTAAACCATAGCGATCCCTTCCAGAATCTTTCATTACCCCTTCCGAAGTGTTATAGTTTAAACCAAAAGAGTAACGCAAGGGGCCTGAGCCTCCAGATAAGGAAAGACTTTGACTTAAGCCTAGGCCAGTCTGAACAGGCTGGGAAAGCCAGTAGGTATTAACCCCACTTCTTACCGCGGCCAGACGGTAATCATACCATTGTTTCTTGGCAACATCGATATACTGATTGTTCGGATCGCTGTAAATCCCCGTTAACCGCTGTGCTTCGAGAAGCTGCTCGGCATTCATTAAATGATAAGATGAAAGATCGGGCAGTTCAGCACTGGCATTGACCGAGTAGGTTACCCTTAATCTTCCCGCCACTGGTTGTTTAGTTTCAATTACAATAACGCCATTTGCTGCCTTAGACCCATAGGCAACAGTTGCCGCAGCATCTTTTAACACCGTGATATTGGCGATCAGGTTCACATCCATATCATAAAGCGTCTGGAGCGTAGTTTCAAAGCCGTCCAATATGATCAGCGGCTGATTAGGATTGGCCAGGTAGTTGGCCGTGATATCCCCATTTGATACTGGGTTTGCACTCCCTGCATTTCCCTGTAAGGAAACAGGTAGGTTGTTTGCTCCCCTGATCTGGATATTGGGCAATCTGTTCGGGTCACTGCCAAACTCATTATTCTGGGCCAACCTTACCGATGGATCGACTACTGCTAGGGCCTGGATTACATTCCGGGGATTAACCGTTTTTAATTCTTCTCCGGTATACGTCTTTGCCGAACCTGTAAAGTTACCTACCGGACGTTTGTATAAACCTGTATTTACAGTTACCTCCTTCAGGGTTAGATTATTGGTTTTTAAGGTAAACTTCACATTCGTTTCACCAGGCTTCAAAGTAAGCTCCACTACGATGCGGCCGATATACGATGCCCTAAGTTTCGCGCCGGGAGGTACGTTCTTCAATTCAAAATTGCCGTCCTTATCGGTCCTTGTATTATTGGCGGTACCCACCTGTAACACTACAGCGCCCACCAGAGGATCTCCTAATTCATCCTTTACAACACCCTTTATTGTGATATTCTGTGCAAAAAGTGCCGTTGCAAAAAAGCTCAGAAACAGGAACAGTATTGCACTGCGGCGAGCTCTTTTATTTAATATGGTTTTATTGCTGTTCATTATAATTCCCTTGCAATTAATTTCTTTGTTCTCTAGTATATGCCTGTTATTCAGGCCTGGTAAATGTGTAACTTGGGTTGGACACCATTGGCACATAGGCTGTACCGCTCACCGGCGGCGTTTTTGGATAAAACGGCAATGCGGTAAAGGGCGTGTTCTTGCGTTTGTAATAAAAAAACATTTGCCCCTCACCTATAAACTCCTTTCGGTATTCATTCATGATCTCAGCGGAAAGCGCCATTGCGTCGGGCACATTGAGACTTGTTAAGGCAGCTAAATTTCTGGCTCCGCGTACCTGGTTTATATATGATAAGCCTGCAGGCACATCTGCGGCGCATTCAGCTAAAATATAATACATCTCACTTAAGCGGATCATCGGAAATATATTGGAAGCGGTAACAGTCAATTTTTTAGGTATTAGGGCCGTGCCAAGGGCTGTACCCGTGGCAGCATCAATAAAACTTTTACGGTAATCAACATTTGTACTCCCATACAGCGCGGCCTGAGCTGACGCCGATAATCCGATGAGTGAAGATGTGCCATAAATAGCCTTATAATTAACGAAAAAGTTAGTGGCGTAAATGTTAAGTTTAAACAGACTTTCCTTGGTAAAAAACAGGTCGGCATTGGTATTTAAGGACAAAGCAAATTTATTACTGTTGATTACCGCCAAAGCATTTTCGCTTGCCTTGGCCATATCGCCCTTATATAAATATACACGCGCCAGTAAACCTTTTATTGCCCATTTGGTTACCTGTGAAGTCGTTAAATCATTGGGATTCATAAGCGCATCTGCAGCAGACAGATCAGCGATACACCTGTCCAAAGCAGTCCCAACCGTAACTGTCGGGCTTTGATCAACACTGATGGTGGTTACATAAGGAATACCTGGAGCTGCGGCATCAATGGGTGCAAACAGGCGGAGCAGGTCAAAATGCAGATATCCCCGTAAGGCCAGGGCCTCCCCTTTGAACGTGTTGTAATTATTACCCGTAAATATCGTTTTTTTCAGTTCTATGTTGTTAAGCAGGTTATTTAGGTTGGCCACAGACTCATACATTTTGTTCCATACCTCCGCGCTATAATTCTTGACCACCGGATCTGAAAAATTGTAGGTGGCGGCCTGATAATATAACTGTCCGGCTTTGTTTACGTTAATGCTATCAAAGTTTCTTCCTGCTAGCGAAAGAACCCCCATGGTGAGGTCCTTTCCATACAGTGTAGTCGAACCCATTTGCAGGTATACCCCGTTCAAAGCTTCCCTGAATCCCTGCTCGGTAGAAAAAACCTTCGATTCATCTACCTGCAAGGGCTGTGGCGTACCGTCAACCCATTTTTTACAGGCCATTATGCTAAAGAGCATTAATATCACTGCAAGAGCTGTTATTTTTTTTCTCAAAATCTGCATGGGAACTGATTTAAAAGTTTGCATTTAAAATGAATGTGTAATTGCGCTGGAAGGGATAATTAATTCCGTGCTGCATATCAGCACCACCGATCTCAAAAGCATTGTTCACCATAAACTTTAGGCCTAAATTTCTCGCCTTGATCTTTTCTGCAACTGTTTTGGGGAGCATATAGCCCAGTAGGATTGATGAGCATTGAATTTTATTATCGTTTTGGACCAATCTGGTTGTTGCATAGGTTGGTGAATTAAACAGCCCTTTATAGATGGCATCTGGCATACCCGGCACCCAACGCTGAGGGTTAAGTACACGGGCATCCAAATTATCATCAACTAATGCGTTTTCGATATCTGCCATCGTTTGATTATAAACTTTAGCACCATATTGATAGTTAAAAAATGCACTTAAGGAGAACTGGCGGAAAGTAACTTCGGTTCCCAGGGAACCAATCCATTTGGGCATTAAATTGCCTGCCAGCACTTTATCATTGGCATCCCAAATCGTTGTGCTGCTGCCATCCTTCTTCCGGAAAATTTCTTTGCCACTCAGGGCATCAATGCCTAAGGAGGGAACTGCCCAGATACTATAAACAGATTGACCGGCCTCGTATAAAGGTTGCAGGGTAGTTTGGGAAACGCTGAAATTATTGTAGTTATTAACCTGGTATAAATAAGGTCCTGAAGCTGTAATCTTATCTGCTGCATGAAAACCATTCGCCATAACATTTACCCTCAGGTTATTATTAGGTGATTTATAAACCGTTCCAACCGCGCTGATTTCAATTCCTCTAGTTTCTATTTCACCATAGTTATCATAAAACGAAAAATTTTGGTAGCCTGTTGATGCAGCAGCAGTTATCGGCAGTACCATCCTATAGCCAGATTGTTTATATACATTAAATGCCAATGTTAGCCGGTTATTGAAAAAAGCGGCGTCAAGTCCGAAATTCTGTTTAAAAGTTTGAGGCGCGCGCAGACCGTTATTTGCAAAACCGGTCAGGTAGGCACCTAAGCCAATTCCAATTGTACCTATACCACTACCCGATGGAACATACTGCTGATCGGTGTAGTAATTATAGGTAGTCCTGTTCAAATAAGATAAAAAGCCCTGGTTACCGGCTATTCCTAAACTGCCTCTGATCTTTAAAAGGTTAATCCATTTTACCGAATTTAGAAACTGCTCCTGGTTAACCTTCCATGAGAATCCTATCGCACCAGAATTAGTAGCCATATCAACCCCGGAATAATAATCCATTGATCCGGAAAGATCAATCTGATAACGTCCGTTGTAACTATAGCCAAAATTACCAAAGGTAGAAACATAACGGGTCACTATTTTGCCGCTTAGCGGTTTTGAAATTGAATACCCGTTTCCAGCAGATATATCAGTTATACGGTCCGTGGCAAAGCCACTGACTGCAATGCCTTCGGATTCGCTTGAGGTCTGTGATAAATTCATGCCCACATTTGCAAACACCTGGTGTTTACCAAAGTTATTCTGATACTGTAAACGGATACCGCCCTGAACATCCATAAACGAGTTGGAAGTATAGTTGTATTGCCCCCTTTTAAATAGGTTATCAGGAGTAATATTGGCAAATGAGGTATGATCGGGAGGCAGGAAATAATTTATTTCGTCAGATTGCCTAGCGATGCTAACCATTCCATTTAACTGAAACCCAGATCCAATCAGCCAGTTGAGACTAGTTAGATTGCTATAGCGGGCATAATTTGTAGCATCTAATGTCGAAATGGTTGCGTTATAAGCTGGATTTAGATAAGCCAAATCGCCATTTGCAAGTACATTAGACTCGACTGTTTTCTGAAATTTCCCGGTAAATGGATCGTTTAACTGCCAGTACGGGTTCATTTTAACATAACTACCAAACCCACCATATGGAGAATTTGCTGCATCTACCCCCAGATAAGAAAAATGATTACTGAAGGAAAAAGCACCAAAATGACCACCAAAATATGCGCCCAGATCAAGGTTTTTCCTAAAAGAGCCTTTCATTACTCCCTCAATATCATTATAGGATGCACTCAAACCATATGCGATATCTTCGTTACCTGCACTTAAATCAAGTGAATGTTTGTTGCTCAGTCCATTTTGTAGGGGAACAGCCAACCAATCGGTATTTACATTGTTTTTATAAGCCTGATCGTATCTGTTTTGGAAAACTGGGGCCAAAGGTCCGTTGAACAGCCCTGAATTTTTCTCTATGTCCAATTTCTGCTTAGCGGTCAAAGGCTTGAAAGAAGAAATATCAGGTGTGGAAATCTGTACCTGTTCGGTAAACGAAATTGCCAATCTGCCCTGAGGTTTAGTAGTCTGCACTGCAATAACCCCATTGCCCCCGCGTAAACCATAGCTCGAAGTACCCGCAGCATCTTTTAAAACCGTAACACTCTTAATGCGGTTAAGATCGATATCCAAAATAGTCTGGACCGATACCTGAACACCATCCAATAAAAACACCGGAGAAGTGTTCGAAGTTATACTCGATGCGATGTAATCTGCAGCCGAGGGTGTCTTTAGCACACCTGATACAGCATTATTATCGTTTATAACAGTAGCCGAAAACGGAAAATTACCTGTGCCATTCAACTTAAGCTGAGGAAGTATATTGGGGTTAGCCCCATCATTGTTCCCTCTCATTACCGATAATGACGGCACATAAAACTTTAGTCCATCAATCAGGCTAAGCGGATTCACATTACGTAGCTCTGCTCCGGTTACTGTTATTGCTGAAGTGGAAAACACCTCACCAGCATTTTGCCATAAGCCTGTGTTTACAAAGTATGCAGGCATTGATTCTTCTGCCTTGACCATACGTACAGTTAAGGATGAAGCGGGTATTCTCTTTCCCACCCTATGATATCCCGGCTTTAAAAGTATAACAACGGAATCACCAGTGTTCTCGAAAACCGCAATTCCCTCAATGGTATATTTAGATTCTTTTCCCAGCGTAACACGGACACTATCTAAAGGTCTGGAACTGCCCTGATCCAAAACCCTAACTGTTTTTTTCTGTAATCTGTGGACGGTATCAGCTTTAGAAAAAGGTATTTGAACTGTTGGCTGGAATGCAAAACCACTTTCATGATTCAAACAGATCGTGATAATCAAACCTAATAAGCAATACCATTTTTGTTTCATCGAAATAAAATAAGTTAATTAATAGTTAAATTTTGGTTTAATTAAAACTACCTCAATAACAAAATTATGTTAAGAGAAAATGAAAAAAAATGGATAATGAGACTAATAACAGGACTATACTTTTAATAGGCCGCATTTAGCTCATTAATAGAATGAAAAGTGGATTTTCGATATGCAAATTCAGATCAGTTGCAAAAAAATGGATAAAGCAGGAATTTGTTGATCATGATATCTTGCTATATTGCAGTTGGTTTTTCTCCAACAGCTACAAGCATTTCGCAAGGACCTATAAAGCCATTTTCTGTTTCAAACTCCCCAAGTGCATTTTCGATTTCTTCCCAAACAGCTGCTTTCTCAGGATCTGATAAACCATTTATCATCTGATGCAAGGCACCAAATGATTCTTTTTCGAACTGCAAGCACTCTTTTGCCGTTTGAAAAAGCAAAGGAGCATCAACAAGTTCTGTTATTACATCTTTGAATCCTGCTTGTAAAAATGCATTTTCAATAACACCCGCAGCGCCTAAACTAAAGGGGCCTGGCTGACCAGGTAACGGAGACGACAGTTTAGCCCGATTACGGATGATAGATATAGGAAGCGAGAAGAATTTATTTCGTTCAGGGGTTGAGTAAACAATAGCAGCCATTTTTCCGCTAGGTTTTAGCAACCCGCAACATTTCTTTCAGCGCTTTTTGCTGGTCGGGAAAATAAATAAGTCCGACTCTTGAAATCACCGCATCAAATGTTTCGTCACCAACGGTGAGGTTTTCACCATCCATTACTTTTGTCTCTATATTATTAACCCCTGCCTGTTGAGCCATTTCATGTGCAAACACCAGAATATTGGAAGATATATCAGTCGCTAAGACACGGCCTGTAATACCAACTTTTTTAGCTACTGTAATGGATTGTTCGCCTGCACCGGCAGCAATATCAAGCACATACTGACCGTCAGTGACACCCGCCATTTCTAACATTCTGTCGGTTGTTTTACCCAACCATTTATTTAATGTTGGGCTCCAGCGGTACCAGGCCTCTGCTGTTTCTTGCCATTGGTGACAAGTTGTTTTTTTGTACTGTATAGGGTCAAATTGAGGAGTGGAGGGATCCATAAATTTATTTTTTTAGAAGTGAATGATCTAAACAGTATCGAAATTGCCACCAATCTTTGGGCTTTGGGGCCTGTTCTGAAAATCAGCCAAGGCCTGTACTAAGGATAATCACAGGCGCTTTATCCTTCAGTTATATGTATTTACAGAAATGTTAAGTTAAATATACGTGTTTTATCACTTAATAATCAGGATCATTTTCGGATCTGAGGATAGCTCTAAATAAATATGGGTTTCTATTCTGTAGCTTTTTATCTCAATATTCAATAGTGTGCCAACCCGCCCCTGTTCATCCTCTATTAACTGGCCCTCAAACAAACCCATCAGCTCAATAAGCGGCGTGTTCCTGTCGATCCGTTTTCCAGAAAGGCCGTTTTGGGGCATTGTGTTTTCTACTACCTTTTTATTGGTTTTTCTTTTTTTTGGAGTACTAATCATTAATTTGTTGGTTATTTTACCCATAAGCGTTTCACCTTATCTCTCTTTACTCTTAAACAGTGATATTCCTTTTACAAATTCTACAATAACAGGCGTTGGAATTGTTAAACAGCTTGTGCGGCTTAACCTGGCGATGTTAACACCATAGAAGCTACCCTTTGTATCAAATAAGGGGCCTCCACATTCTGATGGCTTTAGCTTTGCATCATGCACCAATACTTCTTTAAAGTTGTCTCTACGAACACTTTTACCGTCCATAAATTTATCTTCCTGTGAACCCGTTTTTATACTACGGGGCTTGAGTATAAAGCTCTGGGTATATAGATTAGCTGACTTTTTAGCATATTGAAGGGTAACCGTATCGTTTGTTTTGTATTTAGACAATTCATCTGGAATATCATCAATTGTCAACACCAGACGGTTATTGATCTTCTTTAAGACGTCCATAGCAGCAATATCAGTTGCTCCTATTTTTTTCTTTTCTGTAGCCAAAGGATAAAGGGCTGTTACAACAATAACGCGGTCGTCAGTCCTGTAGTTAACCCCAACACCTAAATAAGAAGCCGCCGATTTTGGAACCCTCACCTTAACATTACCGAGCACACTTATCTCACCTGCTACATGCGGTTTTGGTGAAATTAAAATACTACCGAGTTTATCAAAGGCATAATCAGCTTGTACTTTGCTTAAATTTATCCCACCGGCAATTTCTTGAGGGATTTGAAGAAGCACTAAATCATTTTCATCATCACGGCTCAACACCTGCGCAGCGACCATATTGCCATCTGCCAATTCGACCTTTGGATTTGGACCTACCATTGAGGATTTGCTAATAAAAAAGCTTTTTCCTTTTAAATCTGATTCAGTAGCAATCCCTGTTAAATTTACCAGGGTAGCCAGAATGCTGATATTAAACGATGAATCTTTAACAGTAAATACGTTTTTTAAAGCTGAAACCGATGGATCAAAGCTCGAAATGAGTTGTTCCATTTCAGGAATTGGCTTCACCTGGTCAACTTTTTTATCAATATTAAATTTATCTTCCGGTATAAAAGCGGCATGAACAGCTGGCGTTTTTAAAGCAGTCCAGTATTTCCTGAAATGATCCACCGGAACTTCCAGATTTACATCTATACTTAGACTTATCCGGCTATGGATGCCGATCACCCTTCCCTTTAGATCAAAAAGAGGACCTCCCGAATCGCCTGGTTCCATTAAACAGGTAGATCGCATAAATCCTGTTTCATGTTTCAGCTCAGCAACCTCACCAAGTCTAACAGTTGGTTTGGTAACTGTTATTAAACTGCCGGGATAGGCAATACTGATACAGGGCATACTAGGTTCCAGTATTGATGACCAACCCATTTTAGCAAAAGGCCATTTCCCCTTTTGGGTAATCACGATCATGGCCGCATCTATGGAATGAATAACCCCTAAACCTTTAGCTTTAAACTCACGGCCATCTGGAAAAGTAACCAAATACAAAGCATTTGGCGTAACAGCGTGGGCAGCGGTGAGAATATGTCCCTGGGTATCTACTACCACGCCGCTAAAATATCCGCCAACTTTCCGGTTAGCTGAATCCACGTTCGCAATCTGAACGGAAGCAGCATAAGCCTTTTGGATGCCTGATTTAACTTCGCTCTCCAATTGCCCGATATTAAAATTATTATTTTGCGCGAGCGCTGGCCTGATCGAAGACAGGCATATTAAAAATATAATTAACTTCTTCATTTTATTTACTTATTTCAGCAAGCAGCAATTTCTTCAATCCCGGACTACTTGGAAGTGGGGCTTCAGTGGTCACTACATTTCCCTGACGGTCAAAAAGCAGGTAACGCGGCATTACTTTGATTTTATAGTCTTTAGCCAGTACATTACCTCCTCCCCCGGCGAATAATTGAATTCCGCCCATCTGCCTTTCCTTAATTAATTTTAACCATGTAGCTTTTGCTCTTGGGCCATCCTGTGCAACGCCGATAAAAACAATATCTTTCTGGTCACGTAGATCTGCCTCTAATTTATTCAGGGCTGGAACCAGGGCTAAACAAGGTCCACAAAAGGTTGCCCAAACGTCAACTAAAACTACTTTTCCTTTAAAATCGCTCAGTGAAACCATTTTCCCATCCTGATCAGGGAAACTAAAATTCGCTCCTTTCCGCCCAGGGGTAGCATTATACAGCTTAGCTCCTAAGGCATCGACTTTGGTTTTTAAACTTGGGTATTGAAAATATTTGCCATACTTACCGGTCATCTCCTCGAATTGATCATAGCTCTTAATTTTAGCGCTCAGCCGATTAAAAATGTAAATACCTTTTTGGCGATCGGTAGAAAGAAATTCCAGGCCATTTTCTGTTTTATTTATCCCTGCGGCATAATCGGCATATAAACTGATCAATGCTTTACCATTGGGATAAAAAAACACTTCATCGCTTTTAAATTTATCTTTAACAAGAAGGTCTCTGCTATATTCCGACAAGCTTTCAGGCGTCGATGCTGTATTTTTTTTGATCTGACCCAGTCTGTAAAAATCCAGTTCATAATTAACGACCTGCTTCATCAACAGGTTAAATCTGGTATTCCTGGTACGGATATTGGTTTGAAAATCGGCTGCTCTGCCTTTAATAAGCTTAAAAGAAAGTGGATTACTTTTAAGCTCATCGGCTATTGAATTCCATCTTACTAAGGTGGTGTTTTCCTCGGTTTGTTCGCCCACAAACTCCATTTTCCGATTTTCAATTGACACTTGCGCTTTATCTCCTTTTTTGAGGTATACAGGAGATTGTCCGGCCGCAGCCGTGAAGCCCCCTATCATGTAGAACCCTTCATATGCTGGAGAAAAGGAGAAAACAAAAGATCCATCATCAGCTACCCTCACAGATTTAATTAAGCTCGTTTCTCCATCCTCAATTTGGAATAGATACACCACTTTATTAATACTAGACTTTAAAACTCCATGAACCTCATTGGTTTGAGCAACAGCACAAATATTTAGCAATAAGAGTAATGCAATTATTAATCGTTTTTTCATAAGGAAAATAGCTTAGTGTGTTTTTACTTTCGGCACATTGGACGATACTGAAATCCTAGATTCGTTATTTTGCATTTTTTGAAGTGTGGTTTCTGCAACGGCCAAGGATTCATCATTGTTCTTTTTCAATTCGGCTATTAGCTCTGTTTGTTGCTTAATCGCCTTTTCTTTCTCACCGAAAAAATAAATCGCAATGTTCATTCTGATTTTACTTACCGCGTTACTTTTAGATAAGATCATTGCTTTTTTTAACAGCGCAGTAGCTAATTCTTTATCCTTTACATCTTTAGACAGTCTTGAAAAAGTAATTGTATAGTTATAACAATAGTCAGAAATCCTGACCGAATCTATACGTACAACTGGTATTGGAGCGTTCTTATCGTTTATTATCGTTTCACTTCCGATGGAAGATGTTTTATCTGGAGGTAATAAGAATTGTGTTATATAGGCTCTTGAGGCTTGTACAAGTTGAACTGTATCTTTATGTAAACCGTAAAGTCTTATTTTAAACTCTAGGATTTTTTTTTTGGCCCGATCACCAATTTCAATCATTTTAAGATTTTCGTATAGTGCATTCAAGTGTGTTTCCTTTTCGGTAATTGATCGCTTACTATTTACCATGCTTTCAATCTTAGCCCTCATTTCATCACGCATGATTCTGTAGAAATTGGCAGCGGCAAGGCCATCACTTTTACATAAAACTGCGTCAATCTTCTTATAGTTATTAAGCATGTAACTATACAGAATCGAATCAGCCCCAGTGGTAAGGTTAGCCCCCACGAAAAAAAGTTGAGCTGTAGAAGGGTCTGTAGTTACAAACTTGGCAATATATTGATTTATAGCTGTCCCAGTCCATTTACCTGACGTTTTTAAACGTTTGATATAAGCCTGCGCAAAAGGTTCATCATAATTACCAGTTTTATATTTAGCATCTAATTCGGCAAGACTTATTTCTTTTTTTCCGGCATACTTTGCCAGCATTTTATCTGCCAAGTCTTTAAACTCATCGGCTGGCATAGAACTTTTAGACCGGTCTACCAAGGTTTCATCATTTGGGTTAATGAACAAATAAGTGGGATAAGAATGCACTTCGTATTTCTTTGCAATGGCGATACCCTCCCCTTTTTCTGCATCAATTTTTACATTTACGAAACCGTTGTTGTACTTCGCCCCTATTTCGGATCTCGTAAATACCTGTGCAGCCATCACTCTACATGGACCGCACCAACTGGTGTACACATCTACAAAAATAGGCTTGTTTAGTTCCTTTGCCTTTTTTACAGCCTCTTTCCAGGATGTATGCTCAAACTCAATTCCTTGAGCAAAAACGCTCAAACAAGCAAACAAAAGGAAGCTACTTAATAAAATCTTTTTCATTATTTAATTCATTAATAATTATCTGACATCCCGTTTCTTAAAACTTACTGATTGACCTTTGCTAATTCCTTTTCGAGCATTTGCTTCAGTTTTGCATCTGATGGGCGAGGTGCATCTGTAGAGACCACATTTCCCATTTTATCAAAAACCATGAATCGTGGAATTGTTGCAATCGCATAATCTTTTGTTATTTTGGTCCAACCACCTGCAAATAGTTGTATGCCATTCATATCTTTCTCTTTAAGCATTTCTAACCATTTTTGCTTATCTTTTGGATAATCTAATGATACCGATATAAAAGTTACATCCTTATCTTTGAATGCCTCTTCCATCTTTTTTAGATAGGGAATTTCTACTTTACAAGGTGCGCACCATGTTGCCCAAACATCAACTACCACTACTTTGCCCTTATAATCGCTCAATGAAACCATTTTCCCATTTTGATCAGTATAAGTAAAATTGATAGCCGGTTTAGGCCCAATTACGCTATTGTACAACTTCGTCCCCAATTCTTCTATAACCGATTGATGGTATGGAGATTGGAAATATTTATCATACTTTTTTGTAAAATCTTGAAAGGCAGCGTAGGTATTAGGTAACTTGTTTTCATTAAGAATGATGGCACCTTTTATGTGATCATTATTGAACGCCATGATTTTTTGATCAACCGATGCTCGGCTCAATATAGCTGAGCTTGCGTATGTTTCTTTTCCATCTGACATGGCAAAGTTTGCATACATCCCTAAAAAACGCTTTCCATTAAGCATTCCTAATACTGCATCTGTATTAAACTTTTTCGAGTCTACGATGCTACTATAATAAGGTGGTAACTCTTCTCTTTTAATAAACACTCCATCTCTAGGAATGCCAAGAAAGTTCAAAGCATATAAATCCAAGTCATATCCAACCATTTGTTTCATCGTCTTGTTGAATGCCACATTTTTAGTAAGAATGCTTTTCTTAAATATTTCTGCTTGTGCAGACACTTTGGTTAAAGCAGGAAAAAACGCAGTAAATGCCTGCATGGAATGGAACGAATTATACTTGATCGATTCGCTCATTTGTGTCCATTTATATAAAATGGCATTCTCTGGTGTTTGCTGCCCAACAAAGTCAATAGTCCTGTTATTAATGGCTATATTAACTTTGTCGCCTTTCTTTAAGTAAATTGGCGATTGTCCCCTAATAAATTCTCCCCAGCCCACAGCATAAAAACCTTCCTGAGCTGGATTGAACATAAAACCAAAAGACCCATCTTTTGCCAATTTGGTTTTTGTGATTTCTTTGATTTCTCCGTCCTTGATTTCGTAAAGGGTAATATCCTTATCATCAAATCCTTCTGACTTTACCGTTCCCCACACTTGGGTCATTTGTGCAGATACACAAAGATTGAACAGCACAAACAAGAAGCAAAGTGTTATTTTTTTCATCAGTTGATATTTATTAATTTGTTTTTTAACCACATAGACCAAAGCCGGTAACCATGTATCCATGTGGATAATTTCATTATTTAGCTTTAGCCAATTCGGTTTCAAGTAATGCTTTTAGTTTTGGCTCAGAAGGCCGAGGTGAATTAGGATTGATTAATTTCCCTTCCCGGTCAATAACGATAAAACGCGGAATGGTTGTAATCTTATAGAAATCGGTTACTTTATTAACAAAACCGCCTGCATATAACTGCACACCCGACAGCTTCATATCGCTAACCATTTTCAGCCATTTTTCTTTGTCTTTCTGCTCATCTGTAGAAATGCTCACAAAAACCACATCCTTATCGTGTAATTCTGCATCCAGTTTCTTTAAAAAAGGAATCTCTGCTTTACAAGGCGCACACCAGGTTGCCCAAATATCTAGCACGACTATCTTGCCTTTAAAATCACTTAATGAAACCATTTTGCCGTTCTGATCCTCGAAAGTAAAATCAACGGCCTTACCACCTGCAGTAGTGATATACAATTTAGCACCCAACGCATCAACTCTTGCTTTTAAGCTCGGCGACTGAAAATATTGTCCGAAGTTTTTAACCAAACCTTCATACTGCGGGTAGGATTGTATGAAAGGGGTTTGCTTAAACAAGATATATACCCCTTTTTGCCTATTGGTAGTAAAGAATTTTATTCTATCGTTGATATTCGTAGTCCTGCCCCCTGCCCAATCAGCATATTCATTTATTAATAGCTCACCAAACAAATACGATAGGACATCGTCATTTTTGAATTTATTTTCCGTTAAAATCGAATTATAATAGGGCACATAATCTTCTTTCTTTGCTTGAAATCCTGATTTACGTGGAGTACGGACAAAGTGCATGGCATAATAATCTAAATCGAAATAGGTTACTGCGGTCATCAAGCGGTTAAAACCTTCATTCTTTGTTTTAATCGTCTTTCTAAATTCATCGGCTTGGGCGGCAACCTTGGTCAATTCAGGAAAAAAATCCTGGTAGGTACTTAATGGGGGCTCCATAAAATAAACAGATTTTACCTTTAGCTCCTGTGTTAAGGTATTCCATGAGGAAAGAATGGAATTTTCAGGCGTTTGTTTCCCTACAAACATCATTCTCCTTTTATCGATAGCGATTTCAGACTTGTCGCCTTTCTTGATATATATCGGAAAAAGAGCGCCTTTTTCCATTTTTGAATAACCTACGGTATAAAAGCCCTCACCAGAAGGAGTAAACAGAAACCCGAATGAACCATCTTCGCCCAGTTGAGTGCCTGCTAATAATTCGGGCTTCCCATCTACAATACTATAAAGATAGATATCCTTTTGGGTACCATTTCTCATCACGCCACGGATTTCGCTCATCTGTGCAAATGAAACCTTTGCTAAAAGCAGGGCGGCAATTATTAATAATTTTTTCATCAGTTATTTTTTACTTAGTAATTCATTCAGATAAACCTTTAGAACAGGATTTGATGGGCGTTGACAGCATTTGGCATTGAGCATTTTGCCCTCTTTATCAATGATCACAAACCGGGGAATACCGGTTCTGCCGATTTTATTGAAGAAAGGATTTGCTGCAAGACCACCGTTCATCCATAGTTGATTTCCGGTTAAGTTTCTTTTCTTGATAAAATCCTGCCAATATGTTTCTTTGATATCTCCATTCAACGAGATGAAAGCAATATCTTTTCCCGCCATTTCATGTTCCAGTTTTTTAAGGAAGGGCATTTCTGCCACGCAAGGATGGCACCAGGTGCTCCAGATATCGATTAAAATATATTTGCCTTTATAATCAGAAATTTTAGCTACCGAACCATCTGGTTTTTGGAAAGTATAGGCGCTAAAATCGGTACCAGGTAAGGCCTCATTATAGCGCGTCACGGTCACGACTTTGCTGGTAATTGCATTGATTTTTGCAATATTGGTGGGATCTTTAACCAACCCCATCGACTCCTTAGCCAGATCCTTTACTTTAAAAATATCATCTTCTAAAAAGGCATATTCCAACAACTTAACAATATAAGTCTCTTTTAATTTTTGATTGCTAATGGTATTTGCAAAATCGGCAATCCAGGTATTTGAATTACGCACCTGTAATTTGCCTGTTTCCATTTTAGCGTACATGATCTCATTAATTGTTTTAAACCAATTGTAATAAGTCACAATTTCAGGTACTAAGTTGATGTCCAGATCAACAAAGTTGATTTTACTAATGAGATCTGTTTCTCCTGAAACCTTGGCTTCCATATAAGGCCCGCAAACTTTATCAAGGTATTCGCCTTGTGCATAACCCAATAAAATAGCGCTGTTTAGTTTTACCTCTTCGCTACCGGAGGTTTTGATGGCATTTACCCGGTTCGTATAAACTTCTATTGCGCTATACTGTTTATTCTTGTAATCGTACTTTCGGTTAAGGTTAAAGAGAAACTGGTTTAAACTGCTTCCCTTTCCAGAGAATACCACATTGTTATCCTTTACCGAAATCAAGATGTCATCTCCAGGTTTCAAGAAGGCATTAAAACCCTGTACAATTGGATCGGTTGTGGTTAAAATACAGAATTCGGGTTTTGTAAGGGTCGTTTCCATGCTGAAACGACCGTTAGTATAATTTGCCCTTCCTTTTTGGATCATGCCAAAATCTTCAATAAAAAGACTGGCTGCTCCTTTTAGTCCTGACATCTCTCCCTTCACCACTGTTTTTACGCCCTCATCGGCCAAAATGGGCAATGAACTTCCCAGTCCGCAAATTAATGCGGCATATAAAATCAATTTTTTCATCTGTTTTTGCTTTTTATCTTTCTCTATAATGCAAGCTTTGGACCTTGCCGAAACCGGTAAATGTATAGTTGGGTTCTTTGGTTAGCCCCGCGCCGCCATTTTGGATAGAAAACTTCTCCAATTTTCCGTTCGCACCCTCGGGAAGAGCCGGATCATAGCTACAAACTACCAGTTTATCTGTTTCGGTGATCGGGTAATTGGCACCTACCAAATGGTAGATCTGGAATTTAAGCACGCTTACTTTCGCTGCACCATAATCATATACCTCTGTACACAAAGGCGTTACTGGAGAAGTGTCATATAAGTATATTTTACCGCCAACACTGTAAAAAAGATAGCCGGTTTGACTGCTGACAGCGAAATTTTCTGCCTTGTCGATATCTTTGCCTACAATTTCCTGGAAATACAACTGTTTGGCAGTATGTGCCTCAAAGCGGGCCAGATAGAGTTTACCATTTACTGGATCCTTTAATATGGCATTCACCTGGTTAGTTTTTGCATAGGTCATATATATCAAGTCCTTCCCTGTATTTGCATAAGAGAATAAAAGCGGCTGACTTACACTTCCATTAGGTTCTGGAACGGCCAGGAGTTTAGAATCATTAACACTTAAATGCCTTTTAAACCTTTTATGATCAATATCATAAAAATAGTTGTATTGCGAAATAACAGGGACAACAGAATTTTCATTTCCGCCAATGAAGGGAGCCACTTTGTATGGCCCTTCAGTCGCATCAAAATTAAGTGTTTGACTGTACTTGTTTGCGGGTGCTTGCGAAGTATAATAAACATCACCTGTTGAAGAAATCATGTAACATCCGTTAGCAGCTATCCCATTTACGCGTTTCACTACATTAATACTGAAATTTGCCGGCACTTCTGTTAGTATTTCATACTTTACATTATAGTTAGGCTGCCATGCAAAAGTTTCAGGGTTTACCCGATCTATACTTTGATCGGTTCCAAAGTAAATGGCATAAGGTAAATTAATACCAACACCATTAAGTGCACCACAATTGTAACTGTAAACTACTTTGGGTTTCCCTTTTAATTCAAGACCGGTATTCGCTTTTTTCAATAAATCGGTTACCACGATAAAATCTCCTCCGCGCTGCCTGGCAAGCATATCTACCCTTGCTTTATCATTCACTTCGGTCATTAATAGCCAGCCTTCGTTGTATACATTTCTGATTTCTAACAAGAATTTCTTTCTAAATACAACACCAGTAACATTATCTGTAATTCTATAATAGGCATCATAGGTACCTGCCTTTTCACTGATAAAAACATCCAGGTCTTTTGTTTTGGCCAAGGTCTTTAGGTTATTAGCATCCAATACGTATACCCATTCATAGGAATAACGATTTGGATCAGTAATACGAGCATCCTGGGTAAATTCAATAGTTGGGTGAATAGTTAACTGCGTAAGCGTTAAAACAGAGATCGTTCCATTTAAATCTGAGCTAAATTTAACCTCATTAATTTCATGGTAATCATAATTACCTATATCTTTTTTACAAGAATAGGTTAACAAAGTTAATGCTGCCAATAAGCAGGCGTATATATATATTTTCATCAGTATAATTATTTTTAATGGTGATGAAGCTATCATGAGCATATTATTTGCGTTTTGTAGCGTTTGCTCATGACGGTTTTATCATAACATTTTCATTTATTAGAAAATAAACAATTAGTTAGAACCTGTGCCCATGGTCATTGGCTTGCCATTTTCATCTAAAACGGGTTGACCTAGACTGGTTAATCGATCAAGCTCACGTTTTACTATTTTACCGTAAGAATTAAGTTCGCCAACATTACGGGGAGTCTCCATATAGTCGCCTGGTAGGTGCAGAAAATCCAATATGAAAAACATCTTTGTTCGCGACCATGTGCCGAATGGACCATCAAGCCAATATTTAGGCTTTTTTACTACATCATCAATTCTAATTTTGTATTTGATGGTACTGATTGGCTTACCACCGATAAGCCTGGTTGTCCAGCTCGTGCCAAAGCTCTCAGTTGGCAACAAATCAAGAACTAGCACATAACTGTTGGTCTTCATGTCGGCCGTACGAGACAATTTCACCTTAAAGGTATCCCTGAGGGCGCTCTTTTTCATTACAAATTTTTCAGGTAATGCCTGATAATGGACGCCAGCAATGGCAGTTGAAGACTGGTTAACTGCAACCTTATATTCCCTGTCATGATCTGCAGCGAGACCTGTAATTGCCACCACAACATCCTTTAAAGTGTCAGGCTTGGTAATATAGGTAAACGATACATAAGTAGAATCTACATTTGGCGCATAAGTTCTTCCTGCATCAAAGAAATAAACATCAACTTTTTCATTATCAAAGTTCATTAGTCCTTTTTCACATGACACCAGTGAAACAGCTATTAACAGTATAGCAATTTTATAAACAAGTTTATTCATGGTTTTATGATTAACGGTTAGTGATTTCAGTGCTTGGAATTGGAACAACATATTGGGCGGCTGTCATTGCGTATGGGCTATCGCTATCGAGTACCTTGCTACCATTTGGAATAGTTGCGGTATTGTTCCGTTTATAGTAATAGAATAACTGGCCTTCCCCAAAAAATTCCTTTTGGTACTCCTTCAATATTTCTGCTGGAGTAGCAGTAACAGGGAAAGCCGAGGTATTGATGCCCCTATTTGATCGAACCGCGGTTAAATAGCTGCTTGCAATAGTCATGTTTGGCTCACACTCTGCAGCGATATAATACATCTCGCTCAATTTTAACAAGGGAATCGTATTTCTAAAAGGTTTGGTTTTGTCCTCAACATCAGCATACTTTAAAAATGTTTTGTATGGTTTAGTTGCCGGCGCATCCCAAAACTGGAAAGAGAACCTATAATCGGCGGTGAGTTCCGGGCTAAAAAGCGCAGTTAAACGCTCATCTTTTGGTGCCAGGATATTATTATCGGTTAAACCAGAGCTGAAAATCTTCAGCTGACCATTCCCATCCTTATAAAGGTCAGGATTATAGGTACCCAGGATCATTTCATTAGAAAAGATCTTATCTGGGTTTGCTTTGTCGTTCAGGATATTAATTTTATCTACCCAAGTGAATTTATTCGAATTAATGACCACCAATGCACAGGCTAAAGCTTCGGCCTTATTGCCCCTATATAGATTTACCCTTGCCTGCAATGCCTTTACCGAATAATAAGTAAACTTATACTTCCTTTCTAAGCTCATTGACTTATCATTTGAAAGCAAACTTTCGGCCTTACCTAAATCAGCCATAATGTGATCCATTATTTTATTGGCTGGAAAGAAAGGGGCTACGGTAATTTCACCAGATGTAGCGTAGGGTATCATTTGAATAGTAGAACTGGTAGAATCGGCAGAGTTGTATATAGGACCAAATAAACGGAGCATATCAAAATGCAACATCGCCCGTATAGCCAATGCCTCACCACGATAAGTTGAATCGGTTCTTGCATCCAATACACCAGGATATTTATTAATATTATCCACAAACCTGTTCACGTTAAAAATAGCGCTATAAGCATTTGTCCAAATTTCGGCCATTTTGCTAGCTACCGCACCATAGGCGTATGTTGCATACGAGTTATAAATATTTACGCCAGATCCACTTGCAGGAGTCATATTATAACGTTGTGCAAGTATGTCTGGAATGGTTAATGTTAGGTTTTCGCCATATAAGGTATTTCCACCCAGTTTCACATAACTACCGTTCAAGTATAGCTTGATGTTTTTGGCAGAAGTGAAAACCTGCTCTTCAATTAATTTGTCTTCGGGTTGAATTTCCAAAAATTTCTTACAAGAAGAGAGCGCAAAAACCGCGAAAATTAAGACGATGATATTTCTATAATTTTTTTTCATATTCCTATAAATTAGAATGAGGTCCTTAAACTAAATGATGCAGAACGTGCAAACGGATATTCAATCCCTCGTTCGCGTTTAACTGTGGATAAATGGAAAATATCATTAGTATAAGCTGATAAACTTAAGTTTGTCATACCAAGGCTTTTCAGCCATTTACTATTTATAAAGTTATAAGACACATTGATTGATTCAAGTGAAAGGGAGTGTTCTTTTTGAAGAAAACGGCTAGACATTTCAGTTGACCTTGCGCTCGGATCGCCCATAAAGATATTTTTGAATTGGGCGATATCTCCAGGTTTTTTCCATCGATCATACAAGGCACGTCTATCCTGGTTGTTAACAATATCATTGAAATCGATATTTTCAACTTTTTCAAGCAGCGCTGAATTGAAAACATTGGCACCTAATTTATACCGCATTGTTAGCTGAACAGATAGATTTTTATATGTAAAATTATTTGAGATAACACCTTCCAATGTTGGTCTAGAGCTACCCACTTTAGTATTAAGCCCAAGCGTATAATCTGTTGTACTCCCTCCATCTGCCGTTAAATACATTTCACGGCCAGTAGCTGGATCAATACCTAAAGAGATAACCGTAAATAAATCATTAGGGCTAGCTCCATCCTGGAAACGGGTCAAAGTTTTATCGGTTACCACCTTTTTTAGCTCACCAGGCGCCGCTGGCGCTGCTTCGGCTATCTTCTTGTCGTTCAATTCCTTTAATGCATCACCAAAGCCGGCGTATTCGCTATTGGTTCTTGCACCAGTTACCCCAATTCTCCAAAAAATACGGCCGGAGCGATTATTAATTACTGCGTAATTCAGTCTAAATTCAGCTCCTACAGTCTTTAATTTACCCACATTCATAGAATAACTGGCAACACCTGAAGAGGTAGGATAATCTACCGGAACCACCATATTGTTGGTAATCTTAGAATAAGCAGTAAAAGACCCCGTAAGACGATCCTCAAAAAAACCAAAATCGATACCACTACTTAGCTGGGTGGTTTTTGACGGCAACAGATCTGGATTACCTAAGGTTAGCATACTTATACCCATACCAGCTGGGTTATAAGCTTTCAAATACTGATAGATTGTGTTATTAGGCGCAGCTCCCATGGTCTGGTTCCCGGTTACACCAATATTGGTATAAAGCTTTAAACGGCTCACTACATCCGGATTTTTCAAAAAAGTTTCGCGATGCGCATTCCAGCCAATACCAGCTGACCAGTAAGGACTCCAAGGATCATTTCTACCAAAAGATGACGAACCATCTAAACGATAAGAGGCATCAAATAAATAACGTGAGGCATAAGAATAGTTTACCGATCCAGTTACGTTTACACTTCTGAAAGCAGAAGTAGATGCACTTGGTATTCCATTAGAATCATAACCATAGGCAAATCTTAAATTTGGCTCTGATTGCGTAGGGAATCCCTGTGCTACAAAACTTGCGAAATCTGAATAGTTACTGCTTAATTGTCCCCTTAAGTTAGCGGTAACAGAATGCTTTCCGCCAAATATATTGCCATAAGTTAATAAGGCGTTCGTGCTATAACTTAAGCTATTAGATTTGCTATTGGTGTATTTACCGCGCAATATTGGTGAAAGTCCTGCGTACTCTGTATTATCTGGAGATGTAAATACCTCAACCTGCGAAATACCTTTCGATATGGATAACCCTCCATTTAATCTAAATTTAGGAAGGAAATCATATTGTACAGACAGGTTGTTCGTTAAGTTCAATGCTTCTGCTTCATTTTTGAAAGGCAATGAAGCGTTATACAACGGATTTGGAACAGTTATGGCTTTAGTAGTTAAAACAGTGGAGAAAGTTTTAGCGTTATCTAGACTAGGACTGCTCATATTCTTTTCGTAATAAGGGTTTGTATTTACAAACGCAGAAAAGTTACCATAAGGAGACTCTGTACTGTTATTGGCGTTGATAGAGAATGAGTTGTTAATATTGATCTTTGATTTCCGATAATTCAAATTGATATTACTTCCCCATGTATCGCGGGCGGAGCCTTTCATTACCCCTGGATTGGTTTTATAATTGAAACTCACTCCGTAGCGAAAAGCCTCATCACCACCGCTCGCATTAATGGAATGGTTTTGGCTTACGATATTACGCAGAGGCTCAGATAACCAGTAAGTATCTACACCCCTAGCGATATCCGCTTTGTGTAAATTATATACTGAATCTAAAGCAAACTGTTGTTGAATGTCAGTAATGGTATATTTTCCCGAAAGTCTTTCAAACTCCAATTTCTCTGCCGCGTTCATCATGTTGTAAACGGTGAGGTCAGGTCCTTCAAACCTTAAGTCACTGTTATAGGTAAAGCGCAATTTACCCGGCACCGGTTTAACGGTTTCTATTACAATAACGCCATTTGCCGCTTTTGACCCGTACAAAGCTGTGGATGCCGCATCCTTAAGGATAATAACAGAGGCCACACGGTTCATGTCCAAATCGATAATCGTACTCAAAGTGGTTTCAAAACCATCTAGAATAAAGAGTGGCTGGTTTGGATCGGTACCAAATTGATCTTTTAACGAAAGTTCGGAAACGGTGGTTTTACCCCGAAGTTCAAGTGTAGGAAGCACATTGGGGTTAGAACCTTTTAGTTCATTCTCAATTACGATAAAAGAGGGATCTAAGGCCCTCAAACTCGCAATGATATTATTGTTTCCGATTGCCTTTAGATCCGCACCAGAAAAGGTAGCAGTTGCGCCCGTAAAACTTTCTTTGTTCCTGTTTATACCAGTACCTGTAACCACTACCTGATCTAGCCTTTCAACAGATGATTTAAGCTGTACATTTAAAATATTCTTATCCCCAACACGTAATGTTTTTGATTCTAAGCCAATAAAAGAAAAGGTAAGCTCATCCGCATTATCGTTGATTGAAATAGCATATTTTCCATCCTTATCCGTTCTTACCAGTGTACCAATTTTCTTACTCCTCACGCTCACCCCAACTAAAGGGTCACCATTCTCGTCGGTTACCGTACCTGTAATTACCCGTATCTGATTAACAAAACTAAAGGTTGGTGCAGACTTAGCCTTTACAACTATGGTTTTATTCTCAATTTCAAACGAAAGTGGCTGGTCCTGGAAAGCTTTATTCAATGCTTCAATTAATGGAACATTCGTCAAGTTTAAGTCCACCGGCTTCACATTTTCCAGCATGCGGTCGCTATAAATAAAATCATAACCGGTTTGCTTACGGATCTCTTTAAATATGGTTACCAATTTGACATTCTTCTGCTTCAAGGTCACGTTTTGGGCATAGGTGCCTGCGCTTACCTGCAAAAATGTAGCTGTTAATAAGACAATGATTAGTTTCATTACGAGCAAAATTTGGGCAATACGAGCTGGTGGCCTGTATAGCCTTTTAAAGTAAAAATTCATACATTTGAATTAGTTTAATATAAGTATGCCGATTATCTAGTTAGGAACTTGGCATGCTCAGGGTTTCATTAATAATTGTTTTGCAATTCCCGATTTATTCGGGTTTGATGAATAGCATTAAACCATAGCCAGGAGTGTGCAACCACTCTTGGCTTATTTTTTAAGCTATGCTTTTGTAAAAGTTAAGGAAAAGCTTTCATTATGGTTGGTTTGGTTAGTAAATTAATCGGTTGGTTTGGTTTGTTGATATTTTTATTATTGGTTATTCTTTACTTTGATTTTTGATCCGCTAATTTCGAATTCGATTTCGCCGGTTGATTCTAAATTTTTAAGGATTTCTTTGATATTTTTTGACCTTGACATCTGACCACTAAAGGTCAATCCGGTGTTTACATCTTTTTCATAAACTACATCCACATTATACCATCGGCCTACCCTGCTCATGATCTGCTTTAAACTCTCCTTTTGAAATATAAAATCTCCGTTTTTCCAGTCCATCACTTCTTCCACATCCTTCTCTACCACGTTTATTCCTTTCTCGGTCAGTATGGCCTGCTCTCCCGGTTTAATCTTAACTTCTTCTTTCACTCCATTTTTTGTATAATCAGAGGTTACCACTACACTTCCCTCTAGTAAGGTTGTTTTAATAGCGCCTTCATCCTTGTAGCTGTTGATGTTAAAATGCGTACCCAGTACTTTTACTTCCTGACCTTCATTGATAACCTTAAACGGGTGTGTTTTATCCTTGGTTACTTCAAAATAAGCCTCTCCCTTTAGTTCAACTTTACGATCCTCCATAGATGCAAATGACATCGGGAATTTTAACGAGGAAGCTGCATTAAGCCAAACCTTGGTACCATCAGGCAGGATAATCTGGTATTGTCCACCCCTTGGGGTTTCCACTAAATTATAGGATACTAACTTGGCTGTTTTTTCTGCATCACTTAATACCTTATATAATAATTGACCATCAGCCGATTTTGTAATCTGAATTCCAGACTGTTTCAATAAAGCACCGTTCCCAACTTCATTTAGATTAACTCTTTTTCCATCTGCCAAAGTCAAGGTTGCATTATTTTTTCCGGGTAGAATAGCAGCCTGCTGATGCTGATCTTCCATTTTTGTTTTAATCGCGAAAAAATAAACGCTGAATCCTGCAACAATTAAAAGTACGGCGGCAGATAAATATTTCCATAATGGAAACACCCGAATAATTTTTTGTTGATCTTCAACCTTATTAATAAGTGACTGGTATATTTCGTTTTGAACAGCTTCTTTCTCACCCATGAGTTTAGCATCCCATGATATATGTCTTTGAATGAGTAAGTCATAAACCTCATCAAAAGCTTTTATTTCCTCTTCACTGGCAGTTCCCTCCTGGCATTTCCTTGCCAATTCTTTAAATTCACTATCAGTTATTATGTTTTTCATATAGGTATGTCTAAATGAAAAGCCCTAACCCCTAAAAGAATTTAAAAAAAAGTTGAAATGAAGTGATTAAGCGGTTTTAAAAAAGGATAAAGCTGAAATATAGGATGCCCTTTGTGTAGATATATTTTACTTATACGTCTTTGACAAGGACTGTATCTTGGTTTTTGGTTTAAAAAGTATGATGGAACGAAAACATCACCAGCAAAAAAAGTACTTCTCCCATCACTGCCCGTAAATGTTTTAGTGCGATTGACATCTGGGCTTCAACCGTTTTTACGCTGATACCCATTCTTTCGGCAATTTCTTTATTACTCAGAAATTCCTTTCTACTGAATAAAAAAACCTCCTGGCAGCGCTTAGGTAGTGAAGCAATGCCTTTTTCGAGCAATTTTTCGACATCTTGTTTATTCAGGTTATCTTTCTGTAGGGCAAAGCCAGCCAATCTTTCCAATTCGCCATCTTCAATAAAAACCTTCCGGTTATTTGCCGACTTGATATAAGTAAGTACTTTATAACGGACAGCGCTAAACAGGTAAGATTTTAGTGAATCAATTTTCACCTCATCCCTTCTGATCCATAATTGCAACAGAACATCTTGCACAATATCCTTACACGGTTCGGGATCTTTTAATACGCTAAATGCGGCAAGGTATAGTTGTTCCCAATAGTTATTATATATCAGCTGAAGGCCTCTTCTGTCATCTGTCTTTAATAAAGAAATTAACTCTTCATCTGGTAATATTGCTTGAGTAAACATTTCTCTTTTGCATAAGGATATATAAATTTAGAAAAAAAAACCGACACCATACAATAAATTGGAAAACCGGCAGCACTATTCAGTTACCCAAAAATCTTTCTTTAAGGCTATATTTTCAGACGAATTTCCGATCATAACCTTAAACTGTCCAGGCTCGACCCTGTATTTATTTTGTTTATCAATGATTGACAGGTCATCCGGTTTGAGTACGAAGCTTAGCATCTTCTCTTCTCCCGGCATTAAGGTTACCCTTTCGAAACCACGTAAAACAGATTCGTAGGTGGTAACACTGCTCAGCACATCTTTTAGGTAAAGCTGTACCACTTCATCTCCTTTTACCTTTCCGGTATTTTTTACTTTTACCGAAACCCTTATTTCCTCACCTATCTTATATTTTCCCTTATCGATGGTTAATCCGCTAAATTCAAAACTGGTATAACTCAAACCATAACCAAAAGGATAAAGTGCACCTACTACCGCAGTATTACCATAACCGTTCGGCCCGTCGCCAGGCTGCCCTGCATGAGAAGCCTGTTTAAATGGAAAATTAAGTTCGATCTGCCCAATGGTTTTAGGGAAGGTAACCGGTAGTTTCCCTCCTGGATTATTTAAACCAAATAAAGTTTCGACGATAATTTTCCCCGATTGCGGTCCTGGAAACCATGCTTCCAATATGGCAGGAAGAAACCTGTTTTCCCAGTTAATAGTGAGGGGCTGCCCGTTTATCATTACCATTACAACGGGTTTACCTGTTGCGTGCAATGCCTGGATCAACTTTAGCTGCCTTCCGGGTAAATTCAAGCCCGTTCTTGATAAACTCTCGCCAACCCGTTTCTCATCTTCGCCAACTACCGCTATAATAACATCAGCGTTCTTTGCCGCATTTACCGCAGAATCTATATCAGCTTGTTCTTTAGCTGTTAACGGACTTTCAATAATTTCACTTTCCGGCCAGCTTGCATCTACAATTTCGCAGCCTTTGGTATAAACCACTTTTCCGCTACTACCCACAAACTGTTTTATACCCGCAAGTACCGTAGTAACCGGATTGTACGATGGCCCGTATCGGCTTGTGGCATAACCACTCACATTGGCAAGAGGCCCTGTAACCAGGATATTTTTATACTTCGCTAACTGTAACGGCAATAGGTTGTCGCTATTTTTTAGCAATACCATCGATTGCCTATTTATTTCTTCAGCAAAAGCTTCATCACTTTTAGTATGCACCTTTTTATCAGCGCTTGATGGATTTTCGGTATATGGCTTATCAAATAAACCTAATCTGAACTTTACTTTTAGTACCTCTGCAACGCACTTGTCTACAGCAGTCATTGACAGTTTACCCTCACCGATAATTTTTCTTAAGGGTAAAATATAATCCTTTGGCTGAGTAAAGTTGGTCCTTACATTCAGTCCCGCTTCTACCACCTGCTTTACGGCATCTTCATAGCTATCAGCAACCTTGTGTTTGCTATACAAAAACTCTACCGCCTCGCTATCTGATACCACATAGCCATTAAACCCAAACTGCTTGCGGAGCAGCGTAGTAAGAAAATAGTAACTTCCACTTACCGGTTCGCCATCCCAGTCGTTATAACTGCTCATTACCCCCATCGGCTGAGCCTGTTCAATAACTTTTCTAAATGGGTATAAATATATCTGGTGCATCTCTTTGGGTGCAACATGAGGGTCGGTTCTGGCGTTCCCGTCCCGTCCACCTTTAGGAACACTATATACCGCATAATGCTTTAATGTAGAGGCAACATGATTACTTTGTATACCATTTACCATTTGGGTGCCCAGTGAGGCAACCAGAAAAGGATCTTCGCCATAACATTCTACTACCCGGCCCCATCTCGGGTCCCGGGCCAAGTCCAGTATCGGTGCGTAAACATTGGTATAACCTAACAATTTAGCCTCACGCCCAACTATATCACCTGCCTGCTTAACCAGTTTCTTATTCCAGGTACTACCAATCCCGATCGGTGCTGGCAGTGGAGTCGCTTTTTCATGGTTTAAACCATGAATCCCCTCATTGGTGAAATCAACTGGAATACCTAAACGCGTTTGTTCAATGAACCATCGCTGTACATTATCAATCGCTGTTGCATGTTTACTAAACGGATAAGAATAAGGTGTTTTAGCTTTAGGACTATTCACCAGCCCGTTTAACATTTCATCAATATTGGCAATTCCATCCTTCCAGATTTCATTCTTCCAATCAGTGGTTGGCTGTTCATCTTTCAAAACCCTTCCAAAACCGTATAAAGTTGCCATTTGGCAGGTTTTTTCTTCAACACTCATCTGCGATAACAAATTTGACACCCTTTGATCAATAGGCGCCTTCGGGTCCTCATAAATATCCTTCTTCCCGTTTTTGTTAAAATCGATCCAATCTTTGTGATAAATAGTTGTTGTTTTTTGTGCCAGTGTGAACTGATCTGTTCCAACAGCTATACCTGCTGTAAGCAACAAAACACGGACTCCATTTTTAATCATAGATATTGAGGAACATTTGATAAACTTTTTTTTCATGTCGCCAGAGTTTCTATTTCTCTTTTGCTTACAGGGGCAAGTATGCTTCCGAACATGAGTAAAACCTGGTTTACGCTGGACATGTTCAGCGTATCCTTTCCCTGTTCAATCTTACGTATCACCGTAAGGGCCACTCCAGCACGCTCAGCAAATTCTTCCTGTGTGAACCCTGCGAGTTTTCTCTTCTCTTTTACAAATGACGCTAAACCTTTCATTATATGCATTTACATTTATTAGCACAAAAATAACAAAACTATATGCAAATAAATATAAAAACTAATAGGCAAGCAAAATTATATCTATTGCACACATGGCATCAACTATATGCATAAAGATATTTAGGTTATCAAGATCATAAATATTGATAAAGGACTTATCCGCTAACAGATTGCCTTATCGAAATCAGCTAGGGTTTAACGCCCTAAAAATGATGGCCTCTCCTCCCTTTGTCTTTAAATCAAATGATAGAATAGTTGATGAATCTACCTTCATTTTCCTGATCTGGATTTTTGTGGCTGTTTGGAGTGAGATATCATCAGTATAAATAGTAGCCTCGTACTTTGTCTTTTTGTCTAGAAAATTAAGGGGTAAAGTAAAGCTCCTCGATTGATCGGTCATTGTACCCAGGTACCAATCGTTCCCATTTTTTCTCACCATAGTACCATATTCTCCTATCTTCCCATCGAGCACCCTGGTATCATCCCATACCGTTGGCAGAGCATCGTAAAAACTGAGATCAGGTATTTCATCTATTACAGAAGCGGCTGATCCTGCCCCACCTTTAGCCCTTGGTGAATCAGCAGGACGGTCGTACCAATAAACGAATTGCCATGGGCTATATAAACAGATTGCTTTCGCCATTTGCGAGGCATGCGAGCCCATTTGATCTACCCTTGGTGCGAAATAACAATTTGTAGCATCAGCAGCTCCTGCCAGCATCCTAGTAAACATGGTACTTAGTGCTTGTTTGCTATCAGGACTTTCTTCATCACCACGTACCCCCTCCTGGGTCATTAAATTAGGATAGGTTCTTGAATATCCAGTTGGGCGGTAATCATCATGAATATCCAGCATCAGTTTATGATCCGCTGCTTTTCTAATCGCCTGGTGCAGCCAGGTAATATTCTGCTGCGAATTTACATTCACAAAACCATATTTCAATCCTGCCACACCCCACGATTTATACAATGGAAGGATAGTATCGATCTGTTTTGTTAATGCCCTTTGATTCACATACAGAATCACACCAACGCCTTTACTTTTTCCATAAGCAATGACTTCCTGTAGATCCAAAGGTCCTGGAGACCTAGAGGCATCTACGTTTACTCCTAGCGCACTGGCTGCATTATCATACTCGTGGCCATACCAGCCGGCATCGAATTCTATGTACTGGAGATGATGTTTGGCAGCAAAATCAATAGAAGCCTTACCACCAACTGTTGTTAAAGTTACCTCGCGGATTACCTTTCCAGGTTTTATCCACGATACATCTTTCAATGACGTAGGTTTATTCAAGTTTAATATGAAATAGTTATTTTCTAATAGTTCTCCAGCTGACTCTGCGATCATTACGTAGCGCCATGGTGTTGAAAAACTGCTATTAAAAACTGATTTTCCTCTCAGCGCAGCCGTAATTAATAGGCTATCTTTTGGGGACCGGTCAAATTTCATCTGTGCATAGTCGGTCAAAGCCGCTTCCCCAAGTGCCACAAAAGATTTTGGGCCAGTTTCAATCACATAAGGACGCTCAGAACCAATCGGCGTTTTACTCACAGTCCCTTTAATATAACTGGCCTGCGATTCCCTTGCAATCCAGGAAGGATGGTCCTGGGTAAACCGGAAACCTGTAAGCTCACGGCTAACGGTTACCTGCTTTCTCGTATCTATATTATATTGAAAGGCTACTCCTTCATTGTATAATCGAAAGTCCATCGAAAAAGAGCGGAAGGGCTTTGTATTCTCCTTAAACTGGATGGTTACATTCCGGTAGTGATCGGCATAAGTATTCTTCTCTCCATAAACTGGTTTCCAGGTATCTTTTACCATTTTCTGGCTAACTGAAACAATTTCCAGATTACTGGATAAAGGATTTTCTCCTTCGAATTCAAGCCCAAGAGGTGATGCAGCGAGTACAACATTTCCCTTGAACATAACCGTATAGTTTAATGCAGATTTATTCTGCATCTCTGTATTGAGGGTCAGGACTATTTTATTGTCAGGACTTGCAATTTTTATCTCTTTCGCTTTTACCACAATGGCAAAGCATGTAAATAACAGTATTGAAATTAACTTATTCATGTTTTATTTCTCTGTTTAGACGTTAGCTAAGGTTTTCCATCTTATTTGGCACAGTCCTTTAATGGATACAAGGTTAAAAATAAAATTATTGTTTCGGCTCAACATAGGCATGGTCTGCAGGAATATCAGTTCCTTTCCATACTTTAACGCTGGTCCAATCTTCAGCTGGGCCAGTCCAGAAGGGATCATCAGCTGGTAATCCAAGGGGCAACAGTCCAGTTGTACATAAATACAGACTCCCTGTAGTAATGTAATATTCCCCGATATCGGGCTGGTTACCAAAAAGCCCTATATTTAGCCAGCCTTTTGCATCAAATGCATGTGGCGCTTGGGTCAAACGGTAAATGACCCTCGATAGTGCACTGCGCACCTGAGCTGGAGAAACCCCGGCTGGTAGTTTTTTAAACAATGCTATCTGGGATAATAACTGAAAAGCGCCGTAGCGATATACCAATGAACGCCCAACGGGTGGAAAAGTCCCCTCTGGTGATATCATCCGTTCCTGAACAGCTGCATATCTTTGTGCTCTTTTCAATACTTTTTCATAAGATATTACCTCATCCCGCTGGGTATCTTTTAATACCTTGGTGATATCAAGCATCATTGGCTGAATCACAAAGCTATTATAGTAATCCCAATGCATATCGGCTCCATCTCCATAGGTACCATCGCCAACATACCAATCCACATGCCTACTCAGTGCATAACGGATAGGCTCAACATTCCCTTCGTTCCCACTTTTAATCAAAAATGCTTCTATCATAGCGCTAAACAGCAACCAGTTATTCTGGCCCGGCTTTATTGTACGCGAACTTTTCAGTGCATTTATAACATTCGCTTTGGTCGCCGCGTCCAGCGGCTCCCACAACTGGGTATAGCCCCGCAAAAGACCCTGTGCCATAAAAGCAGCATCAACCAGCGGCTGTTGACCGTGTTTGGAGCTAAAATTCAGAAAATCAACAGAAGATGGAGCAACGGCAAAAGCAATTGCGCTACGTGTTAAAGCGATATATTCTGCGCGCAGTTTTCCTTCTTTAGTCCCATCGGCACCAAGTTCCAACCAGGGCGCTATACCGGCCAGCGTTCGACCGAAAGCCTCCAGATGTGCAACCTGTCTGCGACTACTGTCTTTACACACAATAGGCATATCCTTTCGCAGCCGTTCTTTGCTCAGACTGCGTAAAACCGGCTCTGAAATCTTTACAAGTACAGAAACCCAGTATTCACGGGAGTTATATCTTTCAGGTTTAGCACCTGGTCTATTTGCGCAAAACGCAGGCGTACCAAACGAAATAGTAGAAAGCAAAAATAACAGACAGGTGGTTGAAGTCTTTCTTTTCATATTTTATAGTCGGTTCAAGGTATTTTCAAAGATAATGCCCGTTTTCTAAACAGGCATTATCTTAAATATATTAAAAAATCATTGTCAATACCCTGGGTTTTGAGCCATAACTGCCCCGGTATTGGCCTGGATTACTGAGTTTGGTATAGGCATTTTATTTATGCGCTGATCAATGGTATAGCCGTTGGATTTCACAAAACCATTGTACTTATTTAAATATTCCATCAATTTACCCATTCTCATCAGAGTATTCAGCCTGAATTCTTCCTGATAGAGCTCCCGGGCCCGTTCATCCAAAATAAGGTCGAGCGTTACCTCTCCTGCGGTGACCGGTGTGGCATTTGCCCTTGTCCGGACAGCGTTGATATCATTAGCTGCACTGCCCAGATCACCTTTTAACAAGTTTGCTTCGGCCCGTAACAGATAGGTTTCAGAAAGCCTCATAATATACCAGTCCTTATAGGTCCGGCCGTTATCATGCCACTGCTTACTGGTTGCATCCTGGAATTTACGGTAATGGACGGCGCTCACAACTTTTTTCCATTGGGGAGCACATAATACCTTGAAAGTTGTCGGAGTTCCAATATTTGCTGCTGTAATCGCCTGCCCATAAAATACACTTGCAGGATTGGTATAATACCAGGTCCTTTGAATATTGAACTGTGAATTCCGTATATCTTTATCCCAATCACCTTTATATCTCCAGATTACAGAATCTGCATAGTTCGTGGCAGTCAGGTATCCCACTGGTCTACCCATCAGGGTATCCATTAAAAAATTTGAAACCCCGTTTTTATCTTTAAGGTTCCAGGGAGCAGGGCCCCACCATCTTTCCATCACAAACAGCCCACCTGATGAATTGACATCGGTATTATCTCCGCCGATAATATTGGGATCCTGTTCGATATTCCATATCGCCTCTTTATTACCCTGCGACCAGTTAAAGTTCCCGTCCTGAAACAGGTCGAAATACACATCGCCATAAGGTTTCGCTGTACCACGATAGGTAGGGCCACTAAATGTGAAATTTTTAAATGCACCGAAACGGGCGGTCATCAAACTGTTATTGGGTCCTTTTATAACAGAATCCGCAGCATTGATCGCAGCCTGATAATCCTTAAGTGAAATATTTATCTCACTTAACAAATGAAAGGCTGCCTCCCTTGGGGCTCTTCCCCCCACCTGGCCATTTATACGCGGCATCCATTGTACCGCAAACTGAAGATCGCTTTTACACTGCTGGTATACTGAGTCCTGCGTGCTTCTGGTATAATTGAATTTAGGGGTTTTAGTCTCTGTTATTACCAACGGTACCCCTCCATACATATTTGCAAGGAAACGGTAACAGAATGCCCGTATAAATTTTGCCTCGCCTACAATTGCATTTTTTTCTGCAGTTGAAGTCCATACAGCAGTAGGCTGGTCTGCACGGTCTATAATGGTATTGGCCTGCGCAATCATGCTGTAAAGATTTGCCCACCATTTACTGGCAAAACCATTATCTGCATTCAGCGTATTCCAGTTAAAATAAGGAAGATAGGTAACTGCCCCACCTCTGTTATCCGCCAGATCAACATCCATTCCCAGCATGTCATAATTGGAGACTGCATCTGCCGAAGCATAAAAATTACCTCGGATGTTCAAATATATGTGTGCAAGTGCTGATTGAAACTGGGCTTTATTGGTATAGGCGTTCTCAGGACTATAAAAATCCAAAGGCACCTCTTTTAATGCTTTTTTGCAGGCAACCAAGCCAAAAAACGAAAGCAGTATCAATAAAAATATCTTATTTTTCATTGCATTAATTTTTAAAAGTTAAATGTTAAACCGGTCATAAACGTACGGATCGAAGGGATAGAGGTATCCGTAAGACCATTACCCGTTTCAGGATCTAGTCCAATCCAATCAGGTGCATAGGTAAACAGGTTGTCTGCGCTGAAAGATAGCGCCAGACCCTTGATACCATAACGTTTTACCAGTTTTGTCAGATTATAGGCAACAGAGAGTTTCTGTAGCTTGATAAAACTACGGTCAAAATATTTCACACTGCGATAGGTCGCCGCATTTGCATAATTTGGACGCGGGAACATGGCATCCGGATTGGATGGAGTCCAATAATCATATACAACATGGTTGATTGCCGCGTTGTTTGCGTATCCATCATTGTATGGCGCATTGCCTCCGGACTGGAAATAACCATTGCCGCCCCAGATGGAATAGAGGTAAACCATTACCGAGAGATCCTTGTACTGAAAAGTGTTGGTCAGACTCCAGCGAAAATTTGCGTTCGAATTGCCCAAAAATACCCTGTCTTTATCAGAAGTGATCTTGCCGTCGTTGTCTACATCCATCAGCTTATAGGTGCCGGGCTGCATTCCGGTCATGATGCCATTTCCCACATCAGATTGTTGCCACATACCGGTAACCTGATAATTATAGATAGTTCCCAGTGATTTACCGATGAAAAAGTTTTGCGAAATAAGGTCTTTTTCTACTCCGTCTTTGTCCTTTCCGTAAATGGTGATGATTTTATTCCTGTTTAAAGAGAAAGCAATATCAGATGACCATTTAAATGATGATCCGTCAATATTTACAGTGCTCAAATTGAGTTCAATCCCTTTATTTCCAACGCGGCCAAGGTTTGAGCTAATGGTGCTAAAACCGGAAGTAGATGGCAACGCCAATGGGAATATCAGGTTTTTAGTATATTTGTCATAGTAATCAATCGATCCGCTGATCCTGTTTTTAAGTATCGAAAAGTCCAGCCCAAAATCCCAGCCAATAGTGGATTCCCACTTCAGATCGTCATTGCCCAGATTGGCCACAAACTGCGTAGGAACATATGAGGTGCTTCCTTCATAAAAGTACCTTCCAGTGCCCATCTTCCCTAGTGTACCATAGCTACTTATAGATTGATTTCCATTCTGTCCATATGAAACTCTCAGTGAGAGACTATTGACCATTGCAACATCCTTCATGAATTTTTCGTTTGATATTGTCCAGTTTACCCCAACAGACGGGAATGTCCCGTATTTATTATTCTCACTGAAAGCGGAAAAACCATCTCTGCGTACCGTTCCGGTAATGGTATAGGTATTGTTAAAACCGTAGGTAACGCGGATCATTTCTCCTAATGCTTCGCTTTCTGAACCACTAGTGCCTACGGTCTGGGTTTTTCCTTTGCTTAAACCGTATATACCCAGTGAAGGATCATCAAAGCCTTCGCCATGCGTACTGATTCCTCTGCTTTTAGAATTTTCAGTTGAATACAGTGCTGTCACATCAATATTATGTTTTCCAAAAGTGTTGTTGTATTTAAACAAATGATCCAGCATAACCGTGTAGCTACGGGAAAATGCCTGGTCACCCGAACCTGCTTTAGGTAATCCAACTATTGTTTTTAAGCCATAAAAAGAGGCAGTTTCATTGTTGTTGAGGGTATGCGAATAAGTTAAATTATAGGACAGACCTTTTATCCAGGGTGCTTTTAGCTGAGCGGATAGTATACCGTTGAGGTTATTTTGCCTATTGTGCGCATAATCAGGAAGCTGCCAGTAAGGATTATTAAAAGAGGTTGTCGTTTGGGGAAACTGTTTATAAGAACCATCAGCATCTTTTATAGAAGCATATGGACTGAACCAGTATGGGCTACTTGCACTTCCTCCTCCGCTTACGCCGTAAATTGTTGCTCCAGGATAACTTTTAAGGCTATAATAACTTTTTACGCCTACTTTAAACCAACTCGTCAGATCTGTCTCCAGGTTAATCCTTCCTGAATAATGTTTGTAGACATCGTTCACAATCACGCCTTTCTGATCGACAATATTTCCAGAAATATAATATTGTGCTTTATCAGTCTTATTTGATATACTGAAAGTAGTATTCAAAGATTTCCCGGTCTGACTGAACAGGCTGTAAGGATCTGTTAATGTTGGGGCATGATCCGGAGAGGCATTGTAATTTTTCTGCTCTTCGTTCTGTAAATAAATAGCAATTTTAGAAGGATCGGCATCCAAACCGTTTGCCTGTCTGATATCGAGTAGTCTTTGTATATAACCTGGACCATCATACACTTTTAAGGCCTCAAGCTCATTGCTAATACCTTGGTTAACCACGACATTAAACTTAGGCTTACCATCTATTCCGCTTCCTTTTTTTGTCTCGATCAGAATAACCCCATTGGCAGACCGCGAACCATAAACAGCGGCCGCACTTGCGTCCTTAAGTACAGTAAAACTTTCTATATCAGCTGTAGGGATATCGTTTAAGGTTCCTCTGAAAATAGCTCCGTCAACTACTATTAACGGATTATTGCCTGCATTTATTGAATTCTGTCCCCGGATGGTAACAGAGGCCAATTGTCCGGCTGTATTGGTAGCCCCAACGTTTAAACCGGCTACAGTACCTTTAACAGTTTCTAAGATATTGTTTACGGCAACATTTTCATATGTTCTTAGATTCGCAGTAGATACCGCGCCAGTAATCGCCTGTTTTTTCTGAGTTCCATAACCCACCACCACAACTTCATTTAACCCGTTTGTTTCTTCTGTTAATGTAATTGTCATCGGTGAGCCTATGATAGCCTTTATCTCTTTGGTCACAAAACCGATATAAGAAATAACCAAGGTTACGTTACTTTCAATATTTCCCAGTTTAAATCTCCCATTTTCATCACTTACGCTGGTCTGTTGCGCTCCCTTTATTTTTATGGTGGCCCCTGGGATGGGGCGACCCTTCTCATCAATGATCCTGCCAGAAACGTCTATGACGGCCACTGGAGTTGATAACAAAGGCAAAGCGGTTTTAGACAACTCCCTGACAATGATAGAATTGTTCTTGATGACAAAGGTCAGGCTCTGTTTTTCAAATATCTTGTTCAATACGTTCAAAAAATCCTCATTTCTTACCTTAATATTTACAGGTCTGGCATTTTTGAGTATGCTTTCGGTAACCAGAAAATCATATCCGCTCTGCTCCCTTATTTTTTCGATAACAGTGGTCAGCGCGGCATTTTTTTCGGATAGCGTTATTTTTTGGGCAAAGGACGTTGCGCTTAGCTGCAAGATTACCGTGGTTAATAATAAAATGGTCAGCTTCATAATCAGCAGCAGTTTTTTTATGCCTCTGGGTAGAGTGCATAGGTTTGGTTTCCAAATTTCGTACATTTGTTTAGGTTTGGTTAGTGCGTTGGCCGGTTCATTGTCGAGATGCGTGGCTTTCAGCAGTTAAAGATTAATTATAAATTAAGATAATCCAGACCTTACCAGGATTTCGATTAGCGTCGGTTCCTGGTTTTTTTTTGGATTATTGAAAAGTAGGGTTTACCTCATAACAATAACCCTCCTTCCTTCGATCTTAAAGTGAACCGCATTTGTGGCTTCCAGTATTTCCAATACCTGACCAATATTTTTGTTACTTGAAATCATGCCACTGAATTTTTCATCAGAAATCCCTCCTTTAAACTGCACCTCCACATCATACCACCGTGAAACTTTTCTCATAATGCTTTCGATCTCCTCACTCCGAAACCTGAAATAACCGTTTTTCCAGGCGATTGCTTCCTCTATGTCAGCTTGAGAAACAGAGATTGATCCCTTTTCGGTTGTTACAGCCTGTTCACCGGGATTAAGCAGTGATGTATTTTTTAAACAAGTTATTCTTACGCTCCCTTCAAGCAAGGTGGTTTTCCAGATCGTTTCGTCCTTGTATGCCTGCATGTTAAAATGTGTACCCAATACTCCAACTGTTTGCTTGTTGGCGACCACCCGGAACGGAAGCTTTTTATTATGCGCCACCTCAAAGTAAGCCTCCCCACTCAGTTCAACTCTGCGTTCACCGTTTTCAAACTTTACCGGATATTTTAGCGAGGATGCCGCATTTAGCCAAACAACAGTTCCATCAGAAAGAATAACCTGATATTTCCCGCCTCTTGGGGTTTCAACAATATTATAGCCATGCTCATTCTGAGCCTGGGCCAATGCTGAGCTTCTGCCACTATATTCAAGACGGCCATCAGCAGTTTTTTTAATTTCAACGCTTCCCTGGCTCGCAATATTTCCGTTGTTTGCCTCATTAAGCATAATCCTTGATCCATCAGCCAGGGTCAGTACTGCTTTATTTCTTCCGGGAACAATTACGTTTCGGGCCAGTTTTACGCTTGGCGTATACGGTGTGCTTTTATGATAATAAAAGAAAAAGCCTATTGATAAGGTGATGAGTATTGCAGCAGCAGCCGAAAACCATTTGATCAGAGAGCTATTAGCCGATTTTACTATCGGTGATCCTGACCTGTAAATAGCTTCCAGTATAGCATCACGTTTTTCTGAGCTGATATCTATTTCTTGTTTAGGTAATTTATAGGCGTTAAAAAGCAATTCTTTCGCCAATATTTCATTTTCAGGCAATGCGATCAAGTCCGCTATTTCCTCCATTTCGTCTACTGAAACTCCCTTGCTTAGAGAAAGTTCCAATAAATACTGTAGTCTGGTCTCATTCATAAGAAGTTGTCTTTTTAAAATGCTGGCACACTATATTTATTTGGCTATAAAAACATAGACAATATCAAAAAGACTTTGGGGGGGTATGGATTAAAAATATTTTGCAGAAAAGTATAAAGTGACGATCAATGGCGCGTCTTTTAAATGAGCCATGCAAAATGCCCTGATGCTCCTCATCGCCTGGTCCAGGTTCCATTTCACCGTTTCAGCAGAAACATTTAAGGCAATCGCTGCCTCATCACGTTTCATATCCTGCTGTTTAATAAGCTTATAGGTGAGTTTTTGTTTTACTGGCAACCGTTCTATGGCCTGTTCCAATATTTTATTAAACTCATTTTCTTCTGTTAAATGGTCAGCCTCTCTGTAGCAAATAGATATTGAGTCCTTAACAACATCCAAGAGTTTCTTTTTCTCGTTTTGAGTCTGTTTTATTGAGTTATAAGTAAGGTTCTTGGCTATGGTGTAAAGCCATCCTCCGAAATTATCCAGATCGGGAAGTTTCTCTCTATTCAACCAAACTTTTAAAAAGGTATCCTGCAGAATTTCCTCCGCCGACCATTCATCTCCTATAATCCTCAGCGCAGTAGTGTAGATATTCGATCTGTACCGGTCAAATAACAGCGCAAATGAAGCCTCATGTCCCTTTGCTACGCTTTCGAGCAGGGACATCTCCTCATTTGTGTGGATGATCTTCATGTCAATAAGATATTTGGTTGGCTCAATGATAACAAATCTGCAGGTAATTTTGATAAAAATGCGATAAATAAAAATCAACCAGTGCCCTTAAATTAGGTTGGACTTTGTTAAATACCCGTGAATTAATAATGTATCATGTTGCTGAATGTAAAATTTGATTTTCTCCGTTTTCATTCTATAAATAGAGACAGAATCATATCCAGATTCCATTAACCGTTATGAAAAGATATTTTTTTATTCTCTTTTTCGCTTGTGCAACTGATGGCGGATTTAAGGTACAAACAAGAAAATTTTAATGAAGAAGAGCATCGTACAATATTTGATTTGGACAATGAGCTAAGTCCAGTGGGAAATCCATTGCGATTACTTCACTTTGAGGTGAAAGCCGCAGAACGAAAAAAATCGAACGAATCATAGTGATCACCCCATTTTACCAAAAAGCTGGCAAAAAGAACTGGATTTCAGCTCAATCGAGCTAGAGAAGAAAAGTTCGAAGGCTTTATAATGATCTAAGCGTTGACTTTCCCGGCATTACCCCAGTAACATAAAATTCCATTGAACACTTTAAATTTATCTCCTATATAGGATCTACCCAACCAACTTTTTACAGATGCTCACTTGGTCTTGATTTGATATTCATTTTGTGCAGATTCCGGCTATTTTCGTATCTTTACAGTAAAGAATTTGCATTCAAAAAATAGAGGTGAGCATTAGGTGCCTTAAAGCAAGGATCACAGTATAAAACACTGACTTGCATATAGTTAAATCGAAAGGTTCGATTCCCTTCGGCTCCACTAAACAAAAAAGCGCGGATAATCAGCGCTTTTTTGTTTAAAAAGGACTAGAACCTTCCTTTAACCCAAAAACACAACTCATTAATTTTCATTTAGTTAAATAATTTTCTGCAGTTTCGGAAGCAGTTTTTGTGTAAAAAATTATTTTTTATGGCATTTTGTTTACACCATGAAAATTAACTTAAACCTTATTCATTATACCCATAAAACCTATTCAGATGGCACCCATCCCATTTTTTACAATACTCAGCTAATCGAAAAATCAAAAGAAAAGTACTAACAAGATGCCTACCTGAAAGCTGTCATAACCCAATTTTAAAATTCTTCTTCTGTCATTTCGTTATTTAAGAATACTCCTGTATTATTCCCCGTCGATACAGCATATGATACAGCACGAATAGGATTCGTACTGTCTCCACAAGCGAATACATTATCCACAGTTGTTTTTTGAAATGTATCTACTTTGATAAGTCCCTGTTCTGTTAATTCACAACCCAATAATTCAGGGATTTTACAGTGTTGTTCAAAAGGAGGTCTTGAATAAATAGCTTTCAATTCAAAAGTTGAATTGTCTGAAAAAACTATTTCTTGAACTACTCCGTTTGTGTGGTTCAAGGATGTAATTTCCTTTTCAACTATCGAAATATTGTGCCTTTTGATTTCGTCGGTTTGTTCTTGTGTCAATTCCGATTTTCCATTGGTAAATATGGTTAAATCCTTTGTCCAGTTGCGAATGAGGCGGGCCAAATGAAATGCACCATATCCATTTGCCAAAATCCCTGTCTTTTGATTCTTTACTTCATATCCGTGGCAATAAGGACAATGAATTACGGTGATACCCCAGCATTCAGAAAATCCCTTAATCTTTAGCATTGTGTCTTTTAAGCCTGTTGCAAAAACGATTTTTTTGGCTGAAAATAAATTTCCTGATTCAGTTGAAATCTCAAATCCCTTATCGGTTTTCGTTCCACTAATGGCAAGGTCAGTTAAGAATTTTACCGTGTCATATTTCAACACTTGCTTCCTCGCTTTTTCCGCAATAACGCCTGGTTTTTCTCCGTCTTGCGTAATGAAGTTATGTGAATGAGGTGTTTGCCGGTTACTAGGCAAACCGCTGTCAATGATTAAAACGGTTCTTAATGCTCGTCCCAAAGACATTGCTGCCGAAAGTCCTGCATAGCTTCCGCCAACGATGATTACGTCAAAATTTTTGTTATCTGTCATTTTTTTGAAATTTAAAAATGCTGTTAATGGAAAGGTAAAGCTAAAACTGATAAAACAAGTTCCCCTTGTTCAATTAG
>Ga0157370_10000123_pt1 | contig 91425 bp, 75 predicted proteins | sample C35metaG_FD_113463 | JGI IMG/M metagenome (GOLD analysis project Ga0157370, IMG submission 113463) | Corn rhizosphere microbial communities from Kellogg Biological Station, Michigan, USA - C3-5 metaG | ecosystem: Host-associated > Plants > Roots > Rhizosphere > Soil | place: USA: Michigan...
GTCGTAAATTTAACAAAGGTCAGCAGGAAGGCGGTAAAGCCGCGCTGGTTCTGGGTCTGTGCTTTATTTCAGAAGGTGCGATTCCGTTTGCGGCCCGTGACCCGATGCGCGTCCTGCCATGCTGTATCGTCGGTGGCGCAGTAACCGGTGCCGTTTCCATGGCGATTGGTGCCAAGCTGATGGCACCGCACGGTGGCCTGTTCGTCCTGTTAATCCCGGGGGCGATTACGCCGGTCGTGGGTTATCTGATGGCGATTTTGATTGGTACCGCGATTGCCGGATTAGGCTATGCAGTACTGAAGCGCCCGGAAGAAGAGCTGGCGAAAGCCTGACAGGTAAGACGACAAAGGAGCCGCAAGGCTCCTTTTTCTTATTTCTTAACGTTGTTCTGACTTAAGCCAGGCAATTTCATCTTTCCAGATATCCGGATTAATGGTCTCCAGAATCAGCGGAATACCATCGAAACGCGAATCCTTCATCATCCAGCTAAAGGCGGTTTTACCGATATTCCCCTCACCCAGGCTGTGATGACGGTCAACCCGGCTGCCCAGCGTACTTTTGGCATCATTCAGGTGCATCCCGCGAAGATAGTTAAAACCCACCACGCGCTCAAATTCGGCAAAGGTCTCCGTGCAGGCGGCTTCACTGCACAGATCGTATCCGCCCGCGAAGGCATGGCAGGTATCGATGCAAACGCCGACGCGCGACTTATCTTCGACGTGTTCAATAATGGTCGCCAGATGTTCAAAGCGGAACCCCAGGTTGCTGCCCTGACCGGCGGTATTTTCGATAACGGCGGTCACGCTGTGGGTTTGATCCAGGGCGATGTTAATTGACTCGGCGATGCGCTTTAAGCAGGTCAGCTCATCAATTTGCTGTAAATGACTGCCCGGATGAAAATTCAGTAGCGTCAGCCCCAGCTGTTCCGCGCGCTGCATTTCATCTACGAACGCATCGCGCGATTTTTGCAACGCGTCCATGACCGGATGCCCCAGGTTTATCAGATAGCTGTCGTGCGGCAGAATCTGGCCCGGTCCAAAATGATATTTCTCACAGGCAGCGCGGAAGGCGGCGATGGTTTCGTCTGACAGCGGGGCGGCTTTCCACTGACGCTGGTTCTTCGTGAACAGCGCAAAAGCCGTGGCTTCCAGTTCGTGGGCGCGGAGGACCGCCTGATCCACACCACCCGATGCGCTGACGTGCGCGCCAATATACTTCATGCCGTTCTCCTGAAGGATTTAACTCAGATTGAACGGCATGATACACGATGGCGCTGTGGCAAAGCGCGGTGCGCAGGAAATTTTTAGCGAGGTCAGGAGGGGGCATTATCAGGAATACAGCCGTGCCACAAAGGGCTCGCTGTTTTCACCCGAATACGCGAAAAGTCTCAGAAAAGGGGCCGGGCGTGAGGCGAAACCGGCCGGTGCCGAATCGACCTTGTCTGTCGGAAGAAGACAACGCAGCGGATCAGTGGCGGAGTTTCGCCAATTCGTCTTCGGTCAGGCCGGTCATTTTAATCACGGTCGGGCGATCAAGGCCGTTATTTAACATGGTCTGGGCAATCTTCAGCGCTTCTTCCTTCCTGCCTTTTTCAATGCCTTTTTGTTCCAGCTGTTCTGCAATGGTCATCAGAGCCTCTCCGTGTTGCGGCACCCGCTGTGCCAGCTTATGAACAAAGGTTTGCGCATCTGAAGCTTCGCCCACCTGTATCATGTAGTTTACCAGCGATATCACCAGCGATGAAGAGAGATGTTTATGCAGAAGAAGGCTGACCAGGCTGTCAATCAGGGCTGTCAGGTTTCGCTGGTGGATATGCTTTTGCAGTAAGGTTAAGGCGGCCATGCTGCGATGGTGTGCAATCTCCTCGTCAGGGATAATCGTCACATCAACCAAAGGGAAAGCCGTGGTGTACAGTGCGCTCGCGATGTCCGATCGGGCAAATTCATCGAGCCAACAGAGGGAATAAGGATACGGGCTGCGTGCTTACGCCATGAGGTGCTGGACCAGCAGATTAATAGTACCGCCACCCACAATCAGCCAGACAAATACCAGTGCTCCTAACAGCACAGGCTTAAATCCGGCAGCGCGCAGGGCAGTAAAGCGGGTAGTTAAGCCCAACGCTGCCATTGCCATGGTCAGCAGGATCCCGCCGAGGGTATTTAATGTGTTAACCCACCCGGCCGGCAACCAGTGCAGGGAGTTGAACAAAGCGACAGCAACAAACATTAAAGCAAACCACGGAAAGGTGACCGGCTGTGCGCTATGCTGTGCTGTCTGTTCACGTCGCAGTACACCGCTCAGCAACAGTAAAAACGGAGCCAGCATCATCACCCGGAGCATTTTCGCAATGACTGCGCTGCTCTCGGTTTCGGGCGCAATGCTGTGCCCGGCGGCGACCACCTGGGCCACTTCGTGGATCGTCGAACCGGTGAAAACACCAAACTGTGTCAGACTGACGGCAGGGAAAAGATGATGAACCCATGGCCACAGCAAGGGATAAACAAAGATCGCCAGGGTGCCAAACAGCACGACCGTTGCCACGGCCACCGCCACCTTTGAGGGGGCCGCTTTCACGACTGGCTCTGTGGCCAGTACGGCAGCGGCACCGCAGATGCTGCTCCCCGCACCGATTAACCACACGGTGTCACGATCGAGCCTGAGCAGGCGCCTGCCCAGCAGGCAGGTTATAAAAAACGTGCTGCTCAGGGTCAGTACATCAATAACGACGCCGCTCAGGCCGACATCCGTGATTTGTTGTAAGGTGATGCGAAATCCGAACAGTATCACGCCCAGCCGGAGCAGTTTTTGTTTGGCCAGCAGTACGCCAGCGTCGCACTGACCGGCCATGGGGGAATAAACACTGTTCCCGATAATGATGCCCAGCATAATGGCCAGAGTTAACGAACCCAGCCCCAGACGCGAGACGGCAGGTACCTGCGCCAGCAGCGCCGTGACGCTGGCAAGGGTACCGCATAGCAACAGGCCTGGCAGCCATTGCTGCACAGTGTGAGATTTTGAAATGCTGATGTCGGCCATGATTACGCTCCTGGTTGAGCACGCATCATCGCGCCAGGTTTGTTAAAAGTGAAATTGATTATATATTTATAATCTACCGCTATAAGTGATAAGGCAGGATATATGCTGTTCGCACGACTGGGGCGCTTCATCACGCTCATCAAAAGAGATGTTTTAACGCTCGCCTATGCCTGCCGCGATCCCCGAACGCCGCTGTGGTGTAAAGGCGCGGCCGTGGGACTCATGGCGTACGGCATCAGCCCCATTGATGTGATCCCTGATGTCATCCCGGTCGTCGGGCTACTCGATGATGCAGTGATCATTCCCACCGGCGTCATGTTGCTGCTGAAAATGTTACCCACGGAAGTGCGCGCCAGCAGCGCAGAGCGTGCCCGGCAGCAGCGTGCACGCGGTAAAACCCTGTTCGGTGTGCTGGGTGTGGTTTTTCTGCTGTGGATAGCCCTGATGGTTTACCTCTTACAGCGTTAGATTCAGGAGTCTCCATGCACATTACACTGCGACAAATCGACGTTTTTACCGAAGTGCTGAAAAGCGGCTCCACCACGCAGGCTTCTCAGGTGCTGGCCTTGTCCCAGTCAGCCGTCAGTGCGGCACTCGCCGATCTGGAAAACCAGCTTGGCGTTCAGCTTTTCGACCGTGTAGGTAAGCGACTGGTAGTGAATGAACACGGCCGGTTACTTTACCCGCGGGCCGTGGGCCTGCTTGAACAGGCGACGGAAATCGAACAGCTGTTTAAAGAAGATAACGGGGCTATCCGAATTTATGCCAGTAGCACAATCGGGAATTACCTATTGCCGGGGATGATTGCCGGCTACCGCCGTGATTTCCCGACCTTACCTTTAGAGCTGAGCGTGGGAAACAGCCAGGACGTGATCATGGCCGTGTCTGAATTCAGGGTTGATGTCGGGTTAATCGAAGGTCCCTGTCATATGACGGAACTGGTAAGCGAGCCCTGGCTTGACGATGAGCTGGTGGTGTTTGCCGCGCCGGATGCTGCCATTTTACAGCAGCCGGTGACGCTGGCATCGCTGGCGGAGGCCACCTGGATTCTTCGCGAACGGGGTTCAGGGACGCGCGAAATCGTTGATTACCTGCTGCTGTCTCATCTGCCGACCTTCCAACTGGGCATGGAACTGGGCAACTCCGAAGCGATCAAACATGCCGTGCGTCACGGCATGGGCATTAGCTGTTTATCCCGTCGGGTTATTGCCGACCAGCTCAGTGCCGGAACGCTCATTGAGCTGAATACGCCTTTGCCCAATTTGACGCGTACGCTTTACCGTATTCATCATCGGCAAAAACATATCTCAAAGGCGCTGTCACGGTTTTTGTCCTACTGCCGGGAATAACCGCAGGGGGAGGCTGATGATGAAATAAGCGGTTCAACCCCTTGAAATTCAGGGAGACAGGCGCTGCCGCTAATAATCTGCCGCCTATCATGAAGGTAACTTATATCAACGCAGCATTCGCTATACAGTGCGGCCTTTGCTGCTACAATCGCGCCTTATTTTTACCCAGCGTAATGTTTACACATGCATAATGACACAAAAACAACACAACAACCTGCGTTACGACGCGATCTAAAAGCGCGTCACCTCACCATGATCGCCATTGGCGGTTCAATCGGTACAGGCCTCTTTGTGGCATCAGGTGCCACCATCTCTCAGGCCGGTCCAGGCGGCGCGTTACTCTCCTATGTTCTGATTGGTTTGATGGTTTATTTCCTCATGACCAGCCTGGGTGAACTGGCGGCATTTATGCCGGTATCCGGTTCTTTTGCTACCTACGGTGCGAAATACGTCGAAGAAGGCTTTGGTTTTGCCCTTGGCTGGAACTACTGGTACAACTGGGCGGTTACGATTGCCGTTGACCTGGTGGCTTCCCAACTGGTGATGAATTACTGGTTCCCGGACACGCCAGGATGGATCTGGAGCGCTCTGTTCCTGAGCCTGATGTTCCTGATCAACTACATCTCGGTGAAAGGCTTCGGCGAAACGGAGTACTGGTTTTCGCTGATCAAGGTTGTCACCGTGGTGATCTTTATCGTGGTTGGCGTACTGATGATTGTCGGGATTATGCGCGGCGCTGAAAATGCGGGCTGGCATAACTGGCAGGTCGGTGACGCGCCATTTGCGGGCGGTTTCGCCGCGATGATCGGCGTGGCGATGATTGTCGGCTTCTCCTTCCAGGGCACTGAACTCATCGGTATTGCGGCGGGCGAATCAGAAGATCCGGCGAAGAATATTCCTCGCGCAGTACGTCAGGTGTTCTGGCGTATCCTGCTCTTCTATGTGCTGGCTATCCTGATCATCAGCCTGATTTTGCCTTATACCGATCCGCAGCTGTTACACAATGATATTAAAGATATCAGCGTCAGTCCGTTTACGCTGGTGTTCAAAAATGCCGGTCTGCTGTCAGCGGCGGCGGTGATGAACGCGGTCATTTTAACGGCGGTATTGTCCGCGGGTAACTCCGGAATGTACGCCTCAACGCGCATGCTTTATAACCTTGCACGCGAAGGCAAAGCACCGCGTATCTTTGCCCGCCTGTCAAAAGGTGGCGTCCCCCGTAATGCCCTGTGGGCGACCACGGTGGTGGCTGGTCTGTGCTTTTTAACCTCGAAATTTGGCAATCAGGAAGTCTATCTCTGGCTGTTGAATACCTCAGGCATGACCGGCTTTATCGCCTGGCTCGGTATTGCAATCAGCCACTACCGTTTCCGTCGGGGTTACGTTGCGCAGGGCCACGATCTTACTGCGCTGCCATATCGTTCCGGCTTTTTTCCCGTTGGACCGATTTTTGCTTTTGTCCTTTGTCTGATTATCACTCTGGGCCAGAATTATCAGGCGTTCCTGCAGGATAAAATTGACTGGTACGGCGTGGCGGCTACCTATATCGGTCTGCCGCTGTTCCTGCTGATCTGGCTGGGTTACAGGCTGGTGCGGGGCGGTCGGATCGTCAAATATACTGAAATGGAATTTCCCGTCTATAAAGACTAACAATGCCTGAAAGCGCCCGGTGAACGCCGGGCGTTTTTTAAGCTTACGTCATCACTGTTAACATTCCATGAATTGATAATTATTATCACCTGCACTATTGTGGCTGCGTTTTTAATTCTGGAGCCATTACTGGGTTGAATCATGACAACGGAATCCTCGTTGATCGGTGCTGAAGCGGACCATCAGCACACATTAAAAAACTATCATCAGGTTGTGCGCCGCCGAATCTTCTGGCTGGGTGCGCTGCTGATAGCGATACTCGCCTCACTCGTTCTTGATTTTACGCTCGGTCCGGCAGGGCTCTCTTTGTCCGTGTTGTGGCACACGCTGCTCTCTCCTGAGAGCGTCGATGCAGGTACCCGCGTAATCGTCTGGGATATTCGCCTGCCTTATGCCTTGATGGCGATTGTTGTTGGCCTGGCGCTGGGCCTCGCCGGCGCCGAAATGCAAACGATCCTGAATAATCCGCTCGCCAGTCCGTTCACGCTGGGCGTGTCTTCTGCGGCGGCGTTTGGTGCAGCACTGGCGATTATTCTGGGCGTAGGGATTCCGGGCATCTCCGGGCAGTGGTTTATCTCGGCCAATGCCTTTCTGTTTGCCCTGTTTGCCGCGTTGATGCTGGATGGCATTACGCGATGGACCCAGGTGTCATCGTCCGGTGTGGTGCTGTTTGGTATCGCCCTGGTGTTTACTTTTAACGCCCTGGTTTCAATGATGCAGTTTATCGCCAGCGAAGATACGTTACAGGGGCTGGTGTTCTGGACCATGGGCAGCCTGGCGCGCGCCTCCTGGGAAAAGCTGGGCGTACTGAGTGCGGCCTTTGCGCTGTTGGTTCCCTTCTCTATGCTCAGCAGTTGGAAACTTACCGCGTTGCGCCTGGGTGAAGACAGGGCGATCAGTTTTGGTATTGATGTTCGTCGTTTACGCCTGGCCACGCTGCTCCGTATCAGCGTACTGTCCGCGCTGGCCGTCGCCTTCGTCGGACCGATTGGCTTTATTGGGCTGGTGGCACCGCATATTTCCCGCATGATGTTTGGTGAAGATCATCGCTTCTATTTGCCGGCCAGCGCGCTGACCGGTGCCCTGGTGTTGTCGCTGGCTTCTGTGGCGTCGAAAAACCTTATTCCCGGCGCCATCGTGCCGGTGGGCATTGTGACTTCGCTGATTGGCGTACCGTTCTTCCTGAGTATTATTCTGCGTCACCGGGGGACAGTATGAGGGAGCAAGGATTAAGCCTGCGCGGCTTCACGACCGGCTATCCCAAACGCCAGGTCATTGAAAACCTGAATGTGGCGCGCCTGCCGCGTGGGGAAATTACGGTTCTGCTAGGACCGAACGGCTGTGGCAAATCTACGCTGCTGCGTGCGCTGGCCGGACTGAATAAAGGGCAGGGCGAGCTGTGGCTCAACGGGGAAGACCTGATGACCCAGCCTTTCGCCCAGCGTGCCAGACAGGTCGTGTATCTGCCCCAGTCGCTGCCGGCTGGCGTTCATCTGCACGTGCTGGAGTCCATTATCGTGGCACAGCGCGCCTCCGGTGGTTTACATAGCGCCGCCAGCGAGGCGGACGTGATGGCGCTGCTGGAGCAACTGGGCATTGCGCATCTGGCCATGCGTTACCTCGACCAGCTCTCCGGTGGACAGAAACAGTTAGTGGGCCTGGCGCAGTCGCTGATTCGTCGGCCTGCGCTGCTGCTGCTGGACGAACCGCTCAGCGCGCTGGATTTAAACTACCAGTTCCACGTGATGGATTTGGTACGGCGTGAAACCGCGCTGCGCAATATGGTCACGGTGGTGGTGGTGCACGATATCAATATTGCCTTACGCCACGCTCAGCATGCGGTGATGCTTAAAGCGGGCAGGTTAATTGCCGAAGGCACGCCGGATAGCGTTATCACCCCAGCAACCCTGGCGCAGGTTTACGGCGTACAGGGCCGCATTGAGCACTGTTCACGCGGTACACCGCAGGTCATGATTGACGGGCTGGTACAGGAAGGACTGTCTTGAAATCAGGGGATTGCACTGGCAATCCCCTGTGTGAGATCACCCTACCAGCAGGTGTTGCGCATGGAAGCGCAGGTGATCTTCGACAAAGCTGGCAATGAAGAAGTAGCTGTGATCGTAGCCAGGCTGGATGCGCAGGGTCAACGGGAAGCCCATTTCCTGCGCGATCGCTTCTAAGCGCTCCGGCTGCAGTTGATCCGCCAGGAACTGATCGCTGTCGCCCTGATCGATCAACAACGGCAGACGATGCTGAACCTCCCGCATCAGCTGGCAGCTGTCGTAGGCGAGCCAGGCCTGGCGATCGTCCCCCAGATAGGCCGTGAATGCTTTCTGGCCCCAGGGAACCTCACAAGGGTTAACGATGGGCGCAAAGGCGGAAGCCGACGCAAAGCGGTTTCCCAGACGTAATGCCAGCATCAGCGCACCGTGTCCGCCCATGGAGTGGCCCATTATCGACTGACGTTCACTGACCTTAAAGTTATCGGCAACCAGCTCAGGCAGCTCGTCACTCAGGTAGTCGAACATACGGTAGTGATCCGCCCAGGGCTGTTGCGTGGCGTTGAGGTAAAAACCTGCGCCCTGGCCCAGGTCATAGCCTTCGTCATTCGCAACCTGCTCACCGCGTGGGCTGGTGTCCGGCATGATTAACACCAGGCCCAGCTCGGCAGCGACACGCTGTGCGCCAGCCTTGGTGGTGAAGTTCTCGTCGTTGCAGGTCAGGCCCGCCAAAAACCACACCACCGGCGGCGGGGAATCACCGCGCGGACTCGGCAAATAGATACTGAACGTCATCGGGCAATGAAGCACCTGAGACTGATGACGCCAGCGCTGCTGCCAGCCGCCAAAAATACGATGCTCTTCCAGCAGCTCCAGAGTAGATGTCATAGATAGCGCCCCCGGTTACTTGTTAAAATGCACGACGGAGCGGATCGATTTCCCTTCATGCATTAAATCAAAGGCGTCATTAATCTCTTCAAGCGGCATGGTATGGGTAATGAAATCGTTCAGCGCGAATTTCCCATCAAGATAATCCTGCACGATACCGGGAAGTTGTGAACGGCCTTTCACGCCACCGAAAGCAGAGCCACGCCAGACGCGGCCGGTTACCAGCTGGAATGGACGCGTTGAAATCTCCTGACCTGCGCCTGCGACGCCGATGATCACCGACTCGCCCCAGCCCTTGTGACAGCACTCCAGAGCAGAGCGCATCACATTGACGTTACCGATACATTCAAAGGAATAATCCACGCCGCCGTCGGTGAGTTCAACGATCACGTCCTGAATCGGCTTGTCATAGTCTTTCGGGTTAATCAGATCGGTGGCACCCAGCTTACGCGCCAGATCAAACTTACTGGTGTTGATATCAATACCAATAATGCGGCCCGCTTTGGCCATTTTCGCGCCGATAATCGCCGACAGACCAATGCCGCCCAACCCAAAGATGGCAACGGTATCGCCTTCTTTAACCTTGGCGGTGTTAATCACTGCGCCCATACCGGTGGTTACGCCACAACCCAGCAGGCACACTTCTTCCAGTGGCGCTTCTTTACTGATTTTCGCCAGGGAGATTTCAGGCACGACGGTATATTCAGAGAAGGTTGAAGTGCCCATGTAGTGGAAAATCGGCTTGCCGTCTTTAAAGAAACGCGTGGTTCCGTCAGGCATCAGACCTTTGCCCTGCGTGGTGCGGATGGCCTGACACAGATTCGTTTTACCGGACAGGCAGAACTTACATTGACCACATTCTGGCGTGTAAAGCGGGATCACGTGATCGCCCACTTCAACGCTGGTCACGCCTTCGCCGACCGCTTCAACAACGCCACCGCCTTCGTGACCCAGAATCGCCGGGAACACGCCTTCAGGATCGCTGCCGGACAGCGTATACGCATCCGTATGGCAGACGCCGGTGGCGACGATACGTACCAGCACTTCCCCTTTCTGCGGCGGCATAAGATCCACTTCTTCGATTTTTAGCGGTTCACCTGCGGCCCAGGCTACGGCGGCACGGGTTTTGATCATGTTCATGCAATCCCTCTTCCAGTCAGATTGTGACGCGATGTGGCGTCTGGATGGTCGTGATAAGTTAAAAATAGCGCGGAAACTCTATTCCGCCGCCTGCAATGGATGCATCAGCTCGTCATTGAGCGGACGATCGTGAAATTGTTCAATAATAAGATACTTTAGCGCCTCAACGTTGGGCGTGAAGGCATCGCGTCGCCACATCAGCCAGGTGGCGGTGTTGCGATATTCAGCCGGCAGGCTGTGTACCTGAACACGGGCGCGGTCTGGCATCTGTTTCAGCACCGACGCGGGAATCATAGCCACGCCCGCGCCGCCTGCGACACAGGCCAGCATGGCATGGTAAGACTGAATCTCCATCACGCTGTGAGGCGCGGCCTGGCTGTCGCGGTACCAGGCTTCAAGTTTAACCCGGTAAGAACAGCTGTTGCGAAAGGCAAACAGAGTATCGTCTTGCGTGTCGCGCGCGCAGGTTACCGGGATATGATCAAGATCGGTGATCAAAACCATCTCCTCGCGAAAGGCAATACAGCCATTCAGATCGTCGTGCTGAACCGGGCCATCGACCAGGGCCGCGGCCAGCGTGCCTTCACGTACTCGATCAATAATTTCCCCTGAGGTGCCCGTGATCAGCGATAAGGCGACAGCAGGAAAACGCTGATGGAAGGCAGCCAGAAGGCCCGGCAGGCGCGTCGCGGCGGTACTCTCCATCGAGCCAAGTGCAAAATTCCCGCCGGGTTTACCCGCTCGGGTCATATTTAATGCTTCATCACTCAGGGCCAGAATACGCTGGGCGTAGTTAAGGAAATTATGGCCCATGGGTGACAGGCGAATGCGCTGTTTTTCGCGAATAAACAGATCGACACCCAGTTCCTCTTCCAGCTGACGCAGACGCGTCGTGAGGTTGGAGGGAACCCGATGCAGCTGTTCCGCAGCACGGGCCAGGGAACCGCTTTCTGCCACGGAACAGAACATACGTAACTGAACTAAATCCATAGTGTTCTCTTCCTGTAAACAAGTTGCTTAAGATTATTCACTTTTTGTGAGTGTAAGCATCGTTCATGCTATAAGCAAGTTTCTGTGTAAAAAACTGAGGTGGCAGATGGCGTTTCGCGTGGCAATAAGTGCATTTTTGACGTTGTTTGTTGTAATGGGAATCGGGCGCTTTGCCTTCACCCCGCAGGTTCCCCTGATGATTCAGGCGCACCAGTTAACGCTGACCAGCGCCAGCCTGGTGGCGGCGTTAAACTATCTGGGCTACCTGTGCGGGTCTTTCGATGCCATGCGCGCACGCCATAAGGTCGCGTTGCGTCTGCAACTCGGAACGTGGGGCGCCGTTGTGCTGACGGCGCTGTCGGCCTTTGCCGACGGGCCGTGGTGGCATGGCGTTATTCGCTTTGCCATCGGCTGGGCCAGTGGATGCGCCCTGGTGCTGGCGGCGGCGTGGAGCAACGAGCAGTTGCATCAGTATGGGCGTCCGGGGCTGTCGGCAGCCGTCTTTGCCGGACCGGGTGCAGGCATTTTTATCAGCGGTCTGCTCGCGGTGAGCTTGCACAGATATCAGGTCTCAGCGGCGCTGGCCTGGTGGGTTTATGCCGCGCTGGCGGCGGTATTGGTGGCGCTCATTAGCCGAAATCTGCCGCGCAAGGGTGAGCTACATCGTCCGGAGCAGGCACCGCCGTCGCTGGTGCTGACCCGTAACCTCCGTCGGCTGGTCCTGAGTTACAGCCTGGCGGGATTTGGCTATATTCTCCCCGCGACATTTCTTTCACAAATGGCTGCAGTGCGTTTTCCAGGCAGTGCCATGGCACAGTTTGTCTGGCCGATATTCGGCGGTGCGGCGGTCATCGGTATTGTTCTGGGCATTGTCACGCGCAAGACGGGGAGCAGTCATGCCCGCCTGGCGGTGGCCCTGTGGGCACAGGCGCTGGGTGTGCTGGCGGCCGCATTGCTACCGGGATTCAGCGGGCTGCTTATTGGTGCGCTACTGGTCGGGGGCGGCTTTCTGTGTGTGGTACAGCTGTCTTTGCTCTGTGCCCGTGAACTGGCACCGCAGCATATGCGTTATATGGCCGGCCTGCTGACAACCGGCTATGCGGTTGGGCAACTGGCAGGGCCCATGCTCTCCTCGCTGTCAACGCTATTCCTTCATCGTCTTGAACCCGCACTGTGGGTGGCGGGGGCCAGTCTGATCGTCGCAGGGCTTCTGGTCTGGCGGCGGGACGCGTGAAAAGCTTTCATCTCCAATCGGATTGATTGCTGGATTCCCTGCACAGAAAGTTTCACAATACGCATTCAGAAATATGACCCGCTGGCAACAGACGGCGGGCGCAACACCTGCCGGAGAAGAGTAAGATGAGCACCTTGAGTCAGGAAGCTGCACAGGTCCACGAAGCGCTGCTGGCGCGTGGGCTGGAAACGCCGCTGCGCGCACCCACGCGTGAAATAGACGATGAAACGCGTAAGAGCCTGATTGCAGGCCATATGACGGAAATCATGCAGCTGCTGAATCTGGATCTTGAAGATGACAGCCTGATGGAAACCCCGCATCGCATCGCCAAAATGTATGTCGATGAGGTCTTTTCCGGTCTCGATTATGCCAACTTCCCCAAAATCACGCTCATCGAAAACAAGATGAAAGTGGATGAGATGGTGACGGTTCGCGACATTACGCTGACCAGTACCTGCGAACATCATTTTGTGATTATCGACGGGAAAGCCACCGTCGCGTATATCCCTAAAGATAAGGTGATCGGCTTATCCAAGATCAACCGCATTGTGCAGTTCTTCGCGCAACGGCCTCAGGTGCAGGAGCGTTTAACACAGCAGGTCCTGCTGGCGCTGCAAACGCTGTTGGGAACGAATAACGTTGCCGTTTCGATCGATGCCGTTCACTACTGTGTGAAAGCGCGCGGCGTGAAGGATGCCACCAGCGCCACGACCACGACCTCGCTGGGTGGGCTGTTTAAATCCAGTCAAAATACCCGTCAGGAATTCCTGCGCGCGGTGCGTCATAACTAAAGCTGACGGGCGGGCGCGACGGTCGCCCGCCTGAGACATCAGGATCCCACATGCAACGCTACCTCGTGCTGGATTTTATTCGGGGCTGTGCCATTCTCGGCATTCTGTTGTTAAATATTATTGGCTTTGGTTTACCTTCTGCTGCCTACCTTAATCCTGCCTGGCAGGGCAGCATCACCCTTTCTGATGCCTGGACGTGGGCTATTTCCGATGTCTTTGCCCAGCTTAAATTCCTGACGCTATTCGCCCTGCTGTTCGGAGCAGGCCTGCAGATGCAGCTGTCACGCGGTAGCCGCTGGCTGACTGCCCGTTTATCCCTGTTAGTGATGCTGGGATTGATTCACAGCGTATTTATCTGGGAAGGCGATATCTTGCTGGATTACGGCATTATCGGGCTGGTTATCTGGCGTATGCTGCGCGATGTTCCCTCTACCCGGGGGTTAATTAACACCGGAATTCTGCTCTATCTGATGGGATGCGCCGTGTTGCTGGTATTTGGCTTGATCTCCAGCCCTGAACCGTCGCCCTCATGGCTCCCGGGCGCTGCAGAGATCCAGTACGAGCAGTTCTGGAAGCTCACGGGCGGTCTGGCCGCCGTGCAGATTCGTTTAGATCACCTTTCTTCGGGATTGATGGCGCTGGTGGCCCAGTACGGCTGGCAACTGGCGGGACTGATGATGCTGGGGGCGGCGCTGGTGCGCAGCGGCTGGCTGAAAGGAACCTTTCCGCTACAGCACTACCGACGCGTTGCCGCGCTGTTGCTGCCGCTGGGTTTGCTGATGGCGGCGGCGGGCGTTGCCGCACAGTGGTGGGTTCACTGGGACTACCGCTGGAGCGCGTTTTATCTGCAACTGCCGCGCGATCTGGCCAGTCCGCTCATCAGCCTCGGCTATACGGCATTGTGTTTCGGCTTTTGGTCTTCGGTCCAGCGCTGGCGGCTGAGCTATGCCATTCGTTGCGTAGGTCGAATGGCGCTCAGCAACTACCTGTTGCAATCCCTGATCTGTACCACGCTCTTTTATCGCTTCGGCGAGTTTATGCATTTCTCACGCCTGCAGCTGGTGATGCTGGTGCCAGTCATCTGGTGCGTTAACCTGCTGTTTTCCGTGCTGTGGCTGCGTTACTTCCCGCAGGGCCCCCTCGAATGGATCTGGCGTCGTCTGACGCTGATTGCCGCAGGCGCACCGTCCACTTCCCCCTCTGAAAGATAATGACCGCCATCACAAAGGTTACAGAATTGTATGTAACCGTTTTCATTGATGTGACGTAATTCACGCTGTGTGGCGATCTTCCCTGACAAAATAGCGCCGGTGTTGTAACTGGCGTAATGCCTTATCTCTCTGGAAGTGCTGCATGATAACGATTCGTGATGTTGCGCGTCAGGCCGGTGTGTCAGTGGCCACCGTTTCGCGCGTACTAAATAACAGCAGCGCGGTCACCGCTGAAACACGTGACGTCGTGTTACAGGCGGTTGACGCTCTGGGCTATCGCCCAAACGCCAACGCTCAGGCGCTGGCTACCCAGGTGAGTGATACCATCGGGGTGGTGGTTATGGATGTTTCCGACCCCTTTTTCGGCGCGCTGGTGAAGGCGGTCGATACCGTGGCACAGCGCGTGCACAAGCATGTTCTGATCAGTAACTCCTGGCACCATGAAGAAAAAGAACGCCACGCCATTGAAGTGTTGATACGCCAACGCTGCAATGCGCTGGTGGTGCACGCGAAAACGCTTTCAGACGCCGAACTGGCCGATTTTATGAGCCAGGTGCCCGGTATGGTGGTGATTAACCGTAGCGTGCCGGGTTTCGAGCATCGCTGTGTCAGCCTTGATAATGTAACGGGCGCATTGATGGCCTCAAGAATGCTGCTGCAACAGGGGCATTGCCGCATTGGCTATTTGTGTTCCAGTCATCCCATTGAAGACGTTACACAGCGGCGTGAAGGCTGGCTGCAGGCCCTGGCAGAGCAGGGGATTCGTCCGCAGGAAAGCTGGATAGCCAGCGCCGAACCCGACATGCAGGGCGGCGAAGCCGCAATGGTTGAACTGCTGGGGCGTAATCTCAATCTGAGCGCCATATTCGCCTATAACGACAGCATGGCGGCAGGCGCGCTTACGGCCCTTAAAGACAACGGAATTCAGGTCCCTCAGCATTTTTCCGTAGTGGGCTTCGACGATATTCCGATTTCACGATACACCGATCCGCAGCTGACCACCGTTCGCTATCCCATTGTTTCAATGGCAAAACTTGCCACGGAGCTGGCGCTTCAGGGGGCCGCGGGCTGTATCGACAGCAGTGCAAAACACATCTTTATGCCGACGCTGGTACGCCGCCATTCCGTAGCGCAAAAGCAAATTGTGGAGTCCGTCACTAATTCAGGCGATTCCACGATGTAACCGTTTTCAATCTGTGATTGTATTCACAGTTAATTAACATTGCTATCACTATGATGGCAGCGTCTTACAGTACTGAAACATTATGTAACGCCACTCTCCTGTTGAGGGCACCGGCCTGGTCGCCGGTTTACATGGTTCATGACACGCACTATGGATGCAGTAGCCTACACGGAAGTCACGGAAGTTGAGTTTTGCATGGCACAGCAGTGGCTCAGCCTGATAGAGAGCGCATCCTGCCTCGCCGAATAATTCTACCTGATGTTCTAACGCCATCTGCGCGGCAGAACAAAAAAAAGACCCTGCAAAAAAACCGGAGATACCATGAATAAGAAGGTTTTCACGCTCACAGCACTGGTTGCCAGCATGATGTTTGGTGCAACGGCGCATGCCGCTGACACGCGTATCGGCGTAACCATTTACAAATACGACGACAACTTCATGTCGATGGTACGTAAAGATATCGAGAAAGAAGCCAAGACGCTGGGCGGTATTCAGCTGCTGATGAATGACTCGCAGAACGACCAGTCTAAACAGAACGATCAAATTGACGTGCTGATGGCAAAAGGCGTGAAAGCGCTGGCAATTAACCTGGTCGATCCGGCCGCGGCCGCGGTGGTTGTCCAGAAAGCCCGTGCTAACGACATTCCCGTGGTGTTCTTCAACAAAGAGCCAAACGCGAAAGTGCTGGCCAGCTATGACAAAGCTTACTACGTGGGGACTGACTCAAAAGAGTCTGGTGTGATTCAGGGCAAACTGATTGAGAAGCACTGGAAAGCAACCCCGGCCTGGGACCTGAATAAAGATGGTGTGATTCAGTTCGTTCTGCTGAAAGGCGAGCCGGGCCATCCGGATGCGGAAGCGCGTACCAAATACGTTATCGATACGCTGAACAAAGACGGTGTTAAAACCCAGCAGTTAGCGATGGATACGGCAATGTGGGATACCGCTCAGGCGAAAGATAAGATGGACGCCTGGCTATCAGGCCCTAACGCCAAGAAAATCGAAGTGGTTATCGCCAACAACGATGCCATGGCAATGGGTGCCGTAGAAGCGCTGAAAGCACACAACATGTCTTCCATCCCTGTCTTCGGTGTGGATGCGTTACCTGAAGCACTGGCGCTGGTTAAGTCAGGCGCAATGGCCGGTACCGTGCTGAATGACGCGGAAAACCAGGCGAAAGCCACCATTGACATGGCCAAGAACCTTGCAGATGGCAAACCGGCAACGGCAGGCACCAACTTCAAGATGGTTGATAAGATCGTACGCGTACCTTATGTACCAGTTGATCAGGAAAACCTGTCTCAGTTCCAGAAATAACTCTTTGCAGACGGGCGCGGCAGCTGCTGCGCCTTTTTTATGTCATCACCGTTTTGTAGCCAGGTAAATTATGGCCAGTGATAATACGACCGCGCAGCGCGAATATCTGCTGGAAATGACCAACGTCAGTAAATCATTTCCCGGCGTGAAAGCTCTCGACAACGTTAATTTAAAAGTGCGGCCTCACTCCGTTCATGCACTGATGGGTGAAAACGGCGCTGGTAAATCGACATTGTTAAAGTGTTTATTTGGTATCTATAAAAAAGATACAGGCAGCATTCTTTTTCAAGGGCAGGAAATAGATTACAAAAGCTCCAAAGAAGCGCTGGAAAACGGCGTGTCGATGGTGCACCAGGAATTAAACCTGGTATTACAGCGTACCGTGATGGACAACATGTGGCTTGGGCGTTATCCACGCAAAGGCCTTTTTGTCGATCAGGACAAAATGTACCGTGATACCAAAGCGATTTTCGACGAGCTGGATATTAATATCGATCCGCGTGATAAAGTCGCCCATCTCTCCGTCTCGCAAATGCAGATGATTGAGATTGCCAAAGCATTTTCCTATGACGCCAAAATCGTGATCATGGATGAACCGACTTCTTCGTTAACCGAAAAAGAAGTTAATCATCTGTTCACGATTATTCGTAAGCTCAAAGATCGCGGCTGCGGAATTGTTTATATCTCGCATAAAATGGAAGAAATTTTCCAGCTGTGCGATGAAATTACCATCCTGCGTGATGGCCAGTGGATTGTGACTCAGCCGCTTGAAGGGCTGGATATGGATAAAATCATCTCCATGATGGTCGGGCGTTCTCTCAGTCAGCGCTTCCCGGATCGCACCAATGTTCCGGGTGAAACCATTCTGGAGGTGCGCAATCTGACCTCGCTACGTCAGCCCTCAATTCGCGATATTTCTTTTGATTTACGTAAAGGGGAGATACTCGGCATTGCCGGGTTAGTGGGTGCAAAACGTACCGATATCGTTGAAACGCTGTTTGGCATTCGCGAAAAATCGGGCGGCACAATTAAACTGCATGGTAAAACGATTAACAATCATACCGCCAATGAAGCCATTAACCATGGTTTTGCGCTGGTAACTGAAGAGCGTCGTTCTACCGGTATTTACGCTTTTCTGGATATTGGATTTAATTCCCTGATATCCAATATCAAAAAATATAAGAACAGTATTGGTCTGCTGGATAATAAACGCATGAAAAGCGATACCCAATGGGTTATCGACGCTATGCGGGTAAAAACGCCAGGGCATCATACGCAAATTGGTTCACTTTCTGGTGGTAACCAACAGAAGGTCATTATTGGTCGCTGGTTGCTGACTCAGCCTGAAATCTTAATGCTTGATGAACCCACGCGCGGTATTGATGTGGGGGCCAAATTCGAAATTTATCAGCTGATGGCTGAGCTGGCGAAGAAGGAAAAGGGCATCATTATTATCTCTTCCGAAATGCCAGAGTTGCTGGGCATCACCGATCGTATTCTGGTAATGAGTAACGGTCTGGTCGCCGGCATTGTTGATACGAAAACGACCACGCAGAACGAAATATTGCGTTTAGCGTCATTACACCTTTAATGAAGTAAGGGCTGTTAACATGAAAGCGACTACAAAAAAGAATGCGCTAACCTGGCTGAAAGAGGGCGGCATTTATGTCGTACTGCTGGTACTACTGGCTGTTATTATTTTCCAGGATCCGACATTTTTAAGTTTAATGAACCTGAGTAACATTCTGACCCAGTCTTCGGTGCGTATTATTATCGCGCTGGGCGTGGCGGGGCTGATTGTGACCCAGGGTACTGACCTGTCTGCCGGGCGTCAGGTGGGGCTGGCCGCCATTGTAGCCGCCTCATTGCTGCAATCCATGGATAACGTCAACAAAGTGTTTCCGCATCTGGAAACCGTGCCGATTCCGGTCGTTATCCTGATTGTTTGTGTGATTGGTGCCGTTATTGGTCTGGTGAATGGTGTCATTATTGCCTATCTGAAAGTGACGCCTTTTATCACTACGTTGGGTACCATGATCATCGTTTATGGCATTAACTCACTGTATTACGACTTCGTTGGGGCCTCACCGATTGCAGGCTTCTATGATGGCTTCTCAACTTTCACACAAGGCTTCCTTCGTTTCGGTGATTTCAAACTGTCTTACATCACCTTCTATGCAGCGATTGCTGTCGTGTTTGTCTGGATTCTGTGGAACAAAACGCGCTTTGGTAAAAACATTTTTGCTATCGGGGGTAACCCGGAAGCGGCAAAAGTGTCAGGTGTGAACGTTAACCTGAACCTGATCCTGATTTATGCCTTGTCAGGCGTGTTTTATGCCTTCGGCGGTATGCTGGAAGCGGGTCGTATCGGCTCAGCCACGAATAACCTCGGTTTCATGTATGAACTGGATGCTATCGCAGCCTGCGTAGTCGGTGGCGTGTCCTTTGCCGGTGGTGTCGGTACGGTGGCCGGTGTGGTGACCGGGGTGCTGATCTTCACCGTCATCAACTACGGTTTGACCTATATCGGTATCAACCCTTACTGGCAGTACATCATCAAGGGCGGCATCATTATCTTCGCTGTGGCGCTCGACTCGTTGAAGTACTCGCGTAAAAAATAACAGCAGTGGCAATGATGTAAGCGGCCTCAGGGCCGCTTTTTTTGCGCCCTTTTACGCGGTGTTGTGGGGGTCGCCCATCGTCGGGGCGCTGTTTCTTTCATGGCACCGGCTCAACGTCACGGTGCGCAACCCTGAATTGGCTGGCGGACGTCGCCGCAGCCTTCCCGTTTCATTTCTGACAGCCGCATCAGGCAGGTAAGGTGGGGGAGCCATAAGCCATTCCGGGCTCATCTGTTACTGAAACGCGGGTAAACGGGGTAAATTACTGACGGCGTTTCTGTTCCAGTTCCAGAAGCTGTTCCGGCGTCACGGCAGGATAGCTCTGTGCATCTTCAGGAACTTCATGTACAGCCGGGATCGGCACCAGCGGGCCAAGGAAACGCGGTTCGCGCTTCAGTAAAAACAGATCGGCCAGCGCACCCAGCCGCGCACCGACTTCACGCATTCGTACGCTGAGCATATTTTTAGGAGACGGAACCGCATAGCACTGCGCCTGAATCCCCAGGTGCAGGGCAATAAACAGCGCCCGTTCGCAGTGAAAACGTTGGGTAATGATAATAAAGTCGTTGGTATCGAATACCTTACGCGTACGGACTATAGAATCCAGCGTACGGAAGCCCGCATAGTCCAGCACAATATCAGCAGGATCGACGCCACCTTTGATGAGATCGCGCCGCATAGTCATGGGTTCGTTGTAGCTTTGCTGCGCATTGTCCCCGCTCAGCAGCAGGTAGTTCACCTTTCCACTGTTATAGGCGTTAAGCGCGCCCTGCATGCGGTACAGGTAATACTGGTTAATCACGCCGGTGCGATAATATTTGGCCGTGCCCAGTACCACCCCGACCTGACGGTGGGGAAGGGATGCAAGGTTGTCATAGATATAGGGTGCCGTTTTCCAGCTGATCCAGCGGTCCAGGCCGAGCGCCGTCGCCACCATCGTTAAGATGATGAAAAGCAGAGCAATGAAAACGCGTTTCAACATGCGCCTGAGCACTCGAGATCCGAAGTTTGGGTGGGACAAGGCTACTTGAGCGTCACCCGCTAAGCAAGTTTACCCCGTCTGGCTGGTGTAAATTTAAGCAGCGCTGGATCCGCAGGGATCCAGCGCCGTGTTTTTAGATAGAGGTACGGCGGTAGTGGCGGTATTGAGGCAGCCAGAAATTATTGGCGATAGACTGTGAGAGCACGTCTTCTGAAGTCACCACCGCGACGCCCGCGAGCTGGGCAGCTTTGCCCACTTCCATCGCGATAATCTTCGACACGCCCTGAATATCTTTAATTTCAGGCAGAACCGGGCCTTCACCATCGTTCACCAGCGGTGAACAATCCGCAAGAGCACGGCTGGCCGTCATCAGCATGGTATCGGTGACACGCGATGCGCCAGACGCAATCACGCCCAGGCCAATGCCAGGGAAGATGTAGGAGTTATTACACTGCGCGATCGGGTAGGTCTTACCGTTCCACGAAACCGGTGAGAACGGACTACCGGTAGCGACCAGGGCGGCACCATCGGTCCAGGCAATAATGTCTGCCGGCGTGGCCTCAACGCGAGACGTTGGGTTAGAAAGCGGCATCACGATTGGACGTTTGCAGTGCTTGTGCATCTCACGGATGATCTCTTCTGTGAACAGCCCAGGCTGACCTGACACACCGATTAAGATGTCTGGCTGTGCGTTACGCACCACGTCCAGCAGTGAGATCGCATCATTTGAGGTATCCCAGTCTTTCAGGTTGTCGCTTTTCTGCACCAGCTTGCTCTGGAAATCGAGCAGGTTAGGCAGTTTGTCGGTCAGCAAACCAAAGCGATCCACCATCATGACGCGACGACGGGCTTCGTCGTCGCTCAGACCTTCAGATTTCATCTGTGCGATGATCTGTTCGGCAATACCACAACCGGCTGAACCCGCGCCCAGGAAGACAACCTTCTGCTCGCACAGGCGGCTGCCTGCTGCACGGCTCGCGGCAATAAGGGTGCCAACGGTGACCGCAGCGGTACCCTGAATGTCATCATTGAAGCAGCACACTTCGTCACGATAGCGCTCCAGCAGCGGCATGGCGTTTTTCTGTGCAAAATCTTCGAACTGCAACAGCACTTTTGGCCAGCGGCGTTTCACGGCCTGAATAAACTCGTTTACAAACTCGTCATATTCTTCGCCCGTGATACGGGGATGGCGCCAGCCCATGTACAGCGGATCGTTAAGCAGCTGCTGGTTATTGGTGCCCACATCCAGCACCACTGGCAGGGTATAAGCCGGGCTGATGCCGCCACAGGCGGTGTACAGGGACAGCTTACCGATTGGAATGCCCATGCCACCGATGCCCTGATCGCCCAGGCCAAGGATGCGCTCACCGTCAGTGACCACAATCACTTTCACATTTTGTTTGGTGGCGTTTTGCAGCATGTCTTCGATGTGCGCACGGTTGGGATAGGAGATGAACACGCCACGCGCGCGGCGGTAAATTTCTGAGAAGTGTTCGCAGGCGGCACCGACGGTTGGCGTGTAGATAATCGGCATCATCTCTTCGAGATGGTTGTCCAGCAGACGATAAAACAGCGTTTCGTTGGTATCCTGAATGTTGCGCAGGTAGACATGTTTATCGTTGTTGTTTTTGAAGTCCTGAAACTGACGCCATGCGCGTTTTGCCTGCTCTTCGATGGATTCTACCGCTTCTGGCAGTAAGCCATTGAGGTTAAATTCATTGCGCTCTTCGATGCTGAAGGCACTGCCTTTATTCAGCAGCGGAAATTCCAGCAATATAGGGCCAGCATAAGGAATATATAGCGGGCGTTTACTTTCGTATTCGAGTTCCATGCAGTCATGCTCCGGTTGCAAGTTTTCCTGGCGCAATAATCAAAGAGTAGGGTGACGCCAGTTTTATTGTGATGACGAAGACCTGGCGCCAGATCCTATGAAATTTCTGGCCGATGTACAGCTTTTGTAAATAAAAGATTTAGAAACTGTTTAAAACCGTGCCTCACCTTACGCTTTTGCCAGCGTAAGGTGCGTCAGGTTATCGCAACCCAGGGCGTGCAGGGTGGCCTGAGTTGCAGAGAACTGATCCAGGGCTGGCTGCGGCGTCTGGGCTAATGCGGCGGCCTGAATATCGTGGCAGGATTCCCCCGCCATATTCAGTAGAATCAGCGCGGCCTGCAAAGGGGGCAGGCTGGGATTGAAGGCGGCGTTTTCTGCATAGCGTCCGCTGAAAATCCGGCCGGAGGCGGTCTGTAACGCCACCCCGCTGAACGCCCGACTGTAAGGCGCATGGCTGCGATTAGCCGCCTTAACGGCGGCCTGAGACAGCGCATCTCCCGTTGCAACATAACCCTGGTCCACATCATCCATCAGGCGTTCGGTGATATTCAGATCGCCTGGGCCGAATGCGTCAGGCAGATAGTGCGCCAACGTATGCACCGCGCGCTGCGGCAGGCTAATGCGAATATCTGTGCCGCTGTTAAGTTCATTCATAAACTGGCGACAGTGACCGCAGGGGGTGTAATTGACAGTAATGGTCTCCAGACGGGATTCACCGCGCAGCCAGGCATGGGTGACGGCGCTCTGTTCAGCATGAACGGTTTGCTGCATGGTCGCGCCGACAAATTCCATATTGGCGCCGAAATACCAGTTGCCGCTGACGCCGCGCGCAATCGCGCCGACGTTAAAATGTGAAAGCGTGGCAACCGCGCAGGCAGCGGCAACCGGCAGCAGCGCCAGCGCCAGCGCATCGGCATCCAGTTGAGTTTGCTCTTGCAACAAGGTGACCTGATCGGCCTGCAGCATCGCGTCAAATCCCGGCTCGCTCAGCACCGGACGCAGCGCGGTTTGCAGAGTGGCTGGAAGTACTTCAAAGGCAGAGTGGAAACGTGGATGCATGGAAGCCTCATTCAATCATCAGGGCAATGTGCCAGACATCGGTTTATATGTGATCTCTGTCTCTCTGACAATGCAACATGTCTTACAGTTTTCAACTTTGCGAGATCTCTCCCAAAGTTTTAGCCAAACCAGTGCAGCAGCAGCGGGAAAATAAAGGGGGCGAGCAACGAGGTGATGATGCCGCAGATCACCAGCGCCAGCGAGCTGAAGGCACCTTCCTGAAAATCAAGTTCCGCTGCCCTGGCCGTTCCCAACGCATGCGAGGCATTGCCAATCGCCAGCCCGCGTGCGGCTTTGCTTTTCACTCCCAGCAGATTAAGCAACATATGACCAAACACGGCGCCCAGCACGCCCGCAATCAGGACACAAATTGCGCTGATGGCGGGAATGCCGTGCAGTGAGGCTGAAACCGCCATGGCGATCGGCGTGGTAACTGATTTCGGCAAAATCGTGGCGGCGATTTCTGGTGTGGCGCCCATCCACAGCGCGATGGCGGTGCCTGAAATCATCGCCGTCAGGCTGCCGATCACGCAGACGCCAATAATGGATTTCCAGCGGGCGCGAATTTGATGCATCTGCTCATACAGCGGCAGTGCCAGGGCCACGACGGCGGGCTGCAACAGTTGATTCAGTATCTCGCTGCCTGCGAAGTAGCGGGCATAAGGCATGTGCAGTAACAGCAGAAGGGGAATAATCACCGCCATGGAGACCAGAAGCGGGTTCAGCAAGGGAATTTTCAGCGTTGCCGCCAGCTTGCGCGCCAGCAAAAAAGCCCCGACAGTGAGGGGCAATGACCACCAGATATCACTCATCGTTGCCCCCTTTGATCACGGGGCGCGAATGCAGCTTATGCGCGCTTAACCCTACAATGGCCAGGACAGAGAAGGTACTGACAAGACAGGAGACCACAACAGGACCGAACTGCGCGGTAAGAATATCGGTGTAATTCATGACGCCAACGCTGATGGGCACAAACAGCAGCGCCATATAGCGAATAATCAGATGGCAACCCGGTTTGACCCAACGCACGGGCAGGATTTGCGATGCAAGCAGCGCAAACAGAATCAGCATGCCAATAATGCTGCCGGGCAGGGTGATGGGCAGCAGCAGGGCCACGCCGTTTCCGGCATATAAGCAAAGATAGATAATGATAAAAGCGCGCAGATAACGCCAACTCATCGTTAGCACGGTGTGCATGACAGGCTCCTGTTTTTAACGGGGTTTATCATACGCACTAACGGTCAGGCCCGCCAGCAATCAGCGGTGTGGCTGAAGCGCCATCCCCGGCGGTAAACTGCAGAGGATGGCCAACGGACTATTTCACCGGCATGCCGGGCACCGCGCCGCTGTCTACGGACAGGACAAACAGATCTTTGCCGCCGGGACCGGCAGACAGCACCATGCCTTCTGACACGCCAAACCGCATTTTACGCGGCGCAAGGTTGGCCACGATAATGGTCATTTTGCCAACCAGTACCGCCGGATCGGGATAGGCCGCACGAATACCGGAGAAAATCTGGCGCTTCTCGCCGCCCAGATCCAGTTCAAGACGCAGCAGCTTGTCCGAGCCTTCGACGAATTCCGCTTTCTCAATCAGCGCCACGCGCATATCGACTTTGGCAAAATCATCAATGGTAATGGTATCGCCAATCGGCGCATCGGCCAGCGGGCCGGTCGCCGCGGGTTTATTGGCGTCTGCCGCATCCGCTTTTGACGCCTCAATCAGGCCGTCGACCTTCGCCATTTCGATTCGGCCATACAGGGCCTTGAACGGCGCAACCTGATGGTTCAGCAGCGGTTGCTGAATGGCATCCCAGTGCAGCTCAGTGTTCAGGAACGCTTCGGCGCGCGCGCTCAGCGAAGGCATGACCGGTTTCAGCCAGGTCATCAGCACCCGGAACAGGTTAATGCCCATCGAGCAAATGGCCTGCAGGTCTGCATCGCGGCCTTCCTGCTTCGCCACCACCCACGGCGCCTGCTCATCCACATAGCGGTTAGCCAGATCGGCCAACGCCATGATTTCACGAATGGCACGGCCAAATTCACGGCTGGCCCAGGCCTCACCAATCTTCTCAGATGCGTCCAGGAAGGTTTGATACAGCGCCGGATCGGCCAGCTCAGCTGACAGCTTGCCGTCAAAGCGTTTGGTGATAAAACCGGCATTACGTGAGGCCAGGTTGACGACTTTGTTAACAATGTCGGCGTTAACGCGCTGAACAAAATCTTCCAGATTCAGGTCGATGTCATCAATGCGTGAAGAGAGCTTGGCCGCATAGTAGTAGCGCAGGCTGTCGGCATCCAGGTGCTGTAACCAGGTGCTGGCTTTGATAAAGGTTCCACGCGACTTCGACATTTTTGCACCGTTGACGGTGACGTAGCCGTGCACGAACAGGTTAGTCGGCTTGCGGAAACCGCTGCCTTCCAGCATGGCCGGCCAGAACAGGCTGTGGAAGTAGACAATGTCTTTACCGATGAAGTGATACAGCTCCGTGGTGGAATCCTGCTGCCAGAATTCGTCAAAGTTAATATCGCCACGTTTGTCACACAGGTTCTTAAAGGATCCCATGTAGCCGATAGGCGCATCCAGCCAGACGTAGAAATATTTGCCCGGCGCGCCAGGGATTTCGAAGCCAAAATATGGCGCATCGCGCGAGATATCCCACTGTTGCAAACCGGATTCGAACCACTCCTGCATTTTGTTCGCGACCTGCTCCTGCAGGGCGCCTGAACGGGTCCAGGCACGCAACATCTCACTGAACGAGGGGAGATCGAAGAAGAAATGCTCGGAATCACGCAGCACGGGTGTTGCACCCGACACCACAGATTTCGGATCGATCAGTTCAGTCGGGCTGTAGGTCGCGCTGCACACTTCGCAGTTATCGCCGTACTGGTCAGGTGACTTACATTTTGGGCAGGTTCCCTTAACAAAACGGTCAGGCAGGAACATGCCTTTTTCCGGATCGTACAGCTGAGAGATGGTCCGGTTTTTAATGAAACCGTTCTCTTTCAGGCGGCCGTAAATCAGCCCGGCGAGCTCACGGTTCTCATCGCCATGCGTGGAATGGTAATTGTCATAGCTGATGTTGAAACCGGCGAAATCTGTTTCATGCTCCTGCTTCATTTCAGCAATCATCTGCTCCGGCGCAATACCCAGCTGCTGGGCTTTCAGCATGATCGGCGTACCGTGAGCGTCATCGGCGCAGATGAAATAAACCTGATTGCCACGCATTCGCTGATAACGCACCCAAATGTCCGCCTGGATATGCTCGAGCATGTGGCCGAGATGAATTGAGCCGTTTGCGTAAGGCAGGGCGCAGGTTACCAGAATTTTTTTAGCGACTTGAGTCATAGTTTGCGTAGCTTTCAGTTAAGTAAAAAAACGGGCTTAGATGGTAACCGATGGGCACAGCCGCGTAAACATAAGGGATTTCCCGTGCGCGACAGCCCGCGAAACGATCGGCATCTGATAGTATTGTTAGTACATCGCTGAAACACAGCGCAGGCCTAGCAGAAAAAGGAGTGGGGATGACAGCGCAATCCCGGGAACCGCATACACCAGAAGCTTTACGCGCCGTTGTGGCCGGCGTACTGAGCGGCTTTGAACATCCGACGCTTCAACGTAACCTCATTGCACTCAAGGCGTTACACCACGTAGCCCTGTTGGACGGCACGCTGCACATTGAACTGCTGATGCCGTTCGCCTGGAACGGGGCGTTTGAAGAGGTGAAAGCAGAAACCAGTGCTGAGCTGCTGCGCCTCAGTGGCGCGCAGGCTATCGACTGGCGTCTCAGTCATGATATCGCCACCCTGAAGCGGGTTAAAAATCATCCCGGCGTTAACGGCGTGAAGAACATTATTGCCGTCAGCTCTGGCAAAGGCGGCGTGGGTAAATCGAGCACGGCAGTTAATCTGGCCCTGGCGTTAATCGCAGAAGGGGCACGCGTAGGCATTCTGGACGCCGACATTTATGGCCCGTCCGTGCCCAACATGCTGGGGTGTGAAAAAGAGCGGCCAACGTCGCCAGACGGTAAGCATATGGCCCCTGTTATGTCGCACGGGCTGGCAACCAACTCCATCGGTTATCTGGTAACAGATGATAATGCGATGGTCTGGCGCGGCCCGATGGCCAGTAAAGCGCTCATGCAGCTGCTTAACGAAACCCAGTGGCCAGAGCTGGATTATCTGGTGCTGGATATGCCCCCGGGCACCGGCGACATTCAGCTTACGCTGGCGCAAAGCGTACCGGTCACCGGCGCGCTGGTGGTCACCACGCCGCAGGATATTGCGCTTATCGACGCGCGTAAGGGGATGGTGATGTTTGAGAAAGTGAACGTGCCGGTACTGGGCGTTGTGGAAAATATGAGTATTCATATTTGCAGCGAGTGCGGCCATCACGAGCCAATCTTCGGCACAGGCGGCGCGCAACGGCTGGTGGATGACTATGGTACCCGGCTGCTGGCGCAGCTACCGTTGCATATTCACCTGCGTGAAGACCTCGACGATGGCGAACCCACTGTGATCCGTCGTCCACACAGCGAGTTCGCGGCACTTTATCGCCAGCTTGCCGGCCGGGTGGCGGCTCAGCTCTACTGGCAGGGCGAGGTGATTCCGGGCGATATCGCGTTTCGCGCGCTTTAACGCCCGCTGGCCTCGCTGGTGTAGAGCGATGGCTGAGGATAGTGCATCAGCACATAATTCCCCTGTTCGCTCTCACCCTGAGAAATGATTTTCCAGCCGCGCTGCAAATAAAATGTTTGTGCGGCTTTGTTCATTTCCAGGCACTTTAGCGCGCCCGTTGAGGTGAAGCGCCCCTGAACCTCATTAAGCAGCGCGCTGCCTACGCCACGGCCCTGATAAGCCGGATCGACATACAGGCTGTGCAGAAAATTATCGTTTTCCATCAGCCCGGCAAACCCCACCCGATGACCGTCCAGTTCTGCAACCAGAATCGTCTCGCCGGGGATGATCTGATCGAAATCTTCAAGCTGCCAGTCCTCGTTTTCAATCCAGTCCCAGTTATGGCGGCGTGCCGCCAGATACAAGGTTCGCAGAAAAGGGCGGTCAGCCTCAGTAAACAGTCGAATATGCACATCGCGCTCCATTAATCCTTTTTAACAAACATGGCAGGGATTGCCAAAAAAGCAAAAGCAGAACAAATGTCATCTCTTTCACTGTACACTGCTGGGCGGTGCCTTTCGGGGAGACAGGAACGGGTGGTGAATTTCAGGCGCTGGATTTCACGCATAAGCAAGTAAAACGTGATTTCGCAGCGAGCGTTGCCGCCGTAAAGTCGGTTTTTTCCCTGAAAGATCAAGACGATCGGCGTTTGATAGCTTTCGTTTATTTTATTGATAACGAGGGCTTATTAGATGTTGGCCCGAAAAATTTGTAATCTGCATCACATATTCTAAAGGAGGCCATCACATGTCCATTATCAATACCAAAATTAAGCCGTTCAAAAACAGCGCATTCAAAAACGGCGAATTCATTGATGTAACCGAGAAAGACGTTGAAGGTAAATGGAGTGTTTTCTTCTTCTATCCTGCTGACTTCACTTTCGTTTGCCCAACCGAACTGGGCGACGTAGCGGATCACTACGAAGAGTTCCAGAAAATGGGCGTGGACATCTATTCCGTGTCTACCGATACCCACTTTACCCACAAAGCCTGGCACGGTTCTTCCGACACCATCGCGAAAATCAAATATGCGATGATTGGTGACCCAACTGGCGCGCTGACCCGCAACTTCGACATCATGCGCGAAGACGAAGGTCTGGCGGATCGTGGTACGTTTATCGTTGAACCACAGGGCGTGATCCAGGCAGTAGAAATCACTGCTGAAGGTATCGGCCGTGACGCGTCTGATCTGCTGCGCAAAGTGAAAGCGGCACAGTATGTGGCGTCTCACCCAGGTGAAGTGTGCCCTGCGAAATGGAAAGAAGGTGATGCCACTCTGGCACCGTCTCTGGACCTGGTTGGCAAAATCTAATTTCGCATCGATACGTCGATCATTTTCTCATCGGGTGCTGCGGCACCCGATTTTTTGACCAGGAACTCACTATGCTTGATACCAATTTAAAAACACAGCTCAAAGCCTATCTTGAGAAACTCACCAAGCCTGTGGAGTTGATTGCGACGCTGGATGATGGCGCGAAATCAACGGAGATTCGCAATTTGTTGGTCGATATCGCGAGCCTGTCAGACAAGGTCAGCTTTCGTGAAGAGAACGATCGTCAGGTGCGTAAGCCCTCGTTTTTAATTACTAACCCAGGCGCTGATCAGGGGCCGCGTTTTGCCGGTTCGCCGCTGGGTCATGAATTTACCTCACTGGTACTGGCACTGCTACAGACCGGTGGGCATCCCTCTAAAGAAGCGCAAAGCCTGCTCGACCAGATTGCGGCGCTGGATGGGGATTTCCATTTCGAAACCTATTATTCACTGTCGTGCCACAACTGTCCGGATGTGGTGCAGGCATTAAACCTGATGGCGGTGTTAAACCCACGTATCAGCCACACCGCCATTGACGGTGGCCTGTTCCAGAATGAAATTCAGGAACGCAATGTGATGGGCGTGCCCGCTGTCTATCTGAATGGCAAAGAATTCGGTCAGGGCCGCATGAGCCTGGCGGAGATTGTCAGCAAAGTCGACACCAATGCAGATAAGCGTGCCGCAGAAGAGCTGAACAAGCGTGAGGCTTACGAGGTTTTGATCGTGGGCAGCGGTCCGGCGGGCGCCGCCGCGGCTATCTACTCCGCACGTAAAGGGATTCGCACCGCGTTACTGGGCGAGCGCTTTGGTGGACAGGTGTTGGATACAGTCGATATTGAAAACTACATTTCCGTACAGAAAACGGAAGGGGCCAAACTGGCCGGCGCCCTGCGCGCTCACGTGGATGACTACAACGTTGACATCATTGACAGCCAGAGCGCGATTAAACTGATTCCCTCAGCGGTGAAAGGCGGCCTGCACGCTATTGAAACGGCCTCCGGCGCGGTGCTGAAATCGCGCAGTATCATTCTTGCCACCGGTGCGCGCTGGCGCAACATGGGCGTGCCTGGCGAAGAGCAATATCGCACCAAAGGCGTGACGTACTGCCCACACTGCGACGGCCCGCTGTTTAAAGGCAAACGCACGGCGGTCATTGGCGGCGGTAACTCCGGCGTAGAAGCCGCAATCGATCTGGCGGGCATTGTTGAACACGTGACGCTGCTGGAGTTCGCCAGTGAAATGCGTGCAGATAAAGTGCTGCAGGACAAACTGCGCAGCCTGAAAAACGTGGATGTGATTCTGAATGCGCAAACCACGGAAGTGAAAGGCGATGGCAGTAAGGTGACGGGCCTGCAATATCTGGATCGCACTAACCAGACTACTCATGAGCTGGCGCTGTCGGGCATTTTCGTGCAGATCGGTCTGCTGCCTAACACCAACTGGCTGGAAGGCGCGGTTGAGCGCAACAAGATGGGCGAAATCATGATCGATGCGAAATGCGAAACCAGCCTGAAAGGCGTTTTCGCCGCAGGGGACTGCACCACCGTTCCTTATAAGCAGATCATCATCGCCAGCGGTGAAGGATCAAAAGCCTCACTGAGCGCGTTTGATTACCTGATTCGCACCCAGCCTGCGCACTAAGTTTTACGCGTAAGACGAAAGCCCTGTAACCTGTGTTGCGGGGCTTTTTAATATCCGGCCAGCGTCATCAGCATCATCCATAACGGTGTAGTAATGGCAGCAAAAAGCGTGGAAAACAGCATGCTCGCGGCCGTCGGTCCGGTTATCACATTAAATTTCTGCGACATCAGATAGACGTTCACGCCCACCGCCATGGATCCCAGCAGCACCACCACTTTGCTTTCCAGCGCGGGTAACCCGGTCAGCCAGGCAATAGCCCAGACGCACAGCGGTTGCAGAATCAGTTTCAACGCACAGATGGTGTAACTCTCTTTTAAGCCTTCCCGAATCCGGTAGTGCGCCAGGCTCATGCCAAGGGTAATCAGGGACAGAGGCGCGGCAATCGATGCCAGCATGCGTAAGGGTTCAGCGGCAATAACGGGAAGCGGCCGCTGTAGCAGACTCCAGGTCGTGCCGGACAAAATACCGATGATTAATGGGTTTTTCAGCACGCTGATCAAGGTTCGTTTAAAACCCCCCAGTGAGAAACTGCCCTGTTTGGACCACTCCACCGATACCGTCAGCAAGGTCCAGAGAATCAGGCTGTTAAACACCAGCACCAGCGCGACGGAGGGGAGTGCCGCTTGACCAAGCAGGACGGTAGCAACCGGAATCCCCAGCATCACGTTGTTCGAGAACACGCCGCCCAGGGCAAAAACCGATCCGGCTACGCCATCCAACTGAAACAGGTGCGATGCGACAATCCGTCCCACAATGAAGACCAACAGGCAACTGCCAAAAAACGCCAGCAGCAGGCGTACATCGACCGGTGGACTGTTATAAAAATCACTCATGATGCGAAACAGCATGCAGGGCAGGGCGACATTGAACACAAAACGGTTCATGCCTTCGCTGACGGTAACGGGCCATCTGCCAAACCGGATAAGGCAGAATCCCAGAAAAATCAGGATAAACAACGGGGCGGAAAGGTAGATCTGGTGTCCTAGTGTATCCAGCAGGAATGGCATAAGTGTAAGCAATCCAGTGACTCAGTAACCGCAAGACTATCAAATTGCTTCAACCACGTAACCTGGCAAAACAGGGCGCGCGGTCAGCCAGATCATCCCAGCCAGCGACGCGCCTGATCATCACTGATATCGCGGTAATAAACCCGATGGATAACAGTATCGCAACATTGGCAGCGGGCAGAAAGATAGGTGGAATAATAATATCGGCCAGAAGGAGAAACCGCACCCTGACGGGTGATACTAATGTCGGTCCATCGGTGACGATGAGGAATAAGCGCTAAGAATCGCATCATGCTTCCTGTAAAGGATGAAGTGTTCTGGTAATTTTTAACTATATTATTTGAATACTTATTGTTGCGATGTTGTAGGCAGGCTTGTTAACTTCCGGGCGATGTAATAATGGTGAAAAATATTACTTAATAGTGTTAATAACTCTACTGCTATTACTTGAGAATTTTTAGCCCGCAGCATTAAGCCTTTTTTTGTAGGGAAGGGAGTTGATCCAGATCATGCAAAAGGTTGCGAAGAATTTTTCATATCAACGCAAAGCTTTGCAGAGAGAAACCATAAGGTGATGACGACCCTGATCAGTTGAACAGGCGTTAACGCCATAATGTATCCTGAAGATAGAAGTGGCCAATCAACGGTTGGGTAACGATACTAAGCTCGGGATCACGTTTTTTTGAACAGCGGCCAAAAATGCACTCGGCTTGCCACTGACTTTCAGGTACATAGATGAGATCGGTAAATCCCTCATTAAACTCATCCCATTTTATGATGACTGGCTGATGAGTGTAGTATTGTGCAATATCAAAAAGGGGATAATAACTAGGGTAAATCAAAAATAACTTGATATAGTTAAATTCTGTGACAGAAAGGAACACTAAGCCAGCGAAAATGAATGGCAGGGAAATAACTTTCGCGACATCTTTCCAACGGCGTTCCCAAATAGATGTAACAAGTTCGCATATTAACCACATTGCCCAACTTATTAATATTAAAGTGCCCCCTATTAAAGAAAAGATAAATGTACCAGAAGACACAGATGTATAAGCCATAATCATCAGGAGTGCAATCACACAATCAGCGGTAAGCTAATTAAGCCTTTGATATTAGATGGCGCTTCATCGTCTTTTTGCATTTTTTATTACTCATCATCGGTAATGTTATTTAGCAGGATCGTGATTGAACGTCTGGCTTCGCTATTCGCCGTATCCGCCGGCATGTTAAACGCATGTTGGTAGTAGTGTGTCAGCTCAATAAGGCTATTCTGGTAGCCTTCAGTATGCTGCTTGATAAACTGCTGTGCGTCGTCAGATAAGCTATTTTTTCCGTATTGGATGGACTTTAAAAACTTCATGCTGTGACTTAACGTGGCTGAAATTTCCGCCCGTGTAATGGCATAAATTGTAAAACGAATGGTCCCTGTGCTAACAGGGGTGGCATCTTCCGCCAGATGAATAAATTGCTTAAACAACGGCAGTGTGGGTTGAGTTTGTTCGCAGTCACTGATGGGGGTTCGGCTGTCAATTGCACCACCGGCCAGCGGTTCCAGCCAGACGATATTTTGTGGATGCCGTAAAAATGCCTCGCAGGGGATAATAAGTGATTCTGGATTATTTTCGGCAATGAGCCAGAGAAACATGCCGAAGTTGTTGGTATTTTCTGCTGCGCTTTCTGCATCAGGAATTTTATCTTCGAATATGTGGTTATCTGTTACTTCGAAAGCGGGTCGAATGAGTTCGGTGACCTTATTATGCCTGGTTGAACCTGCTGGAAGAGAAGTAAACTGATAAATCGCTTCGTATATGTTCACTAACTCGGGATTTGTTTTACGGATTTGCTTAATGGCTTCGCCATGATGGGTATAAAGAACCATGACAGCGAGTTCAAAAAGCCGTTGATCGTAGTATCCTTCAATGCGTTTTTCTTGAGGGTCAGTGAGACACATTTTAGTCAGGTTTTTTAACCATTGCCGTTGTGCGGTAATGAGCCCCGAAGGTCCGGCCGTGGCGTTTTTTTTCGCGAGATCAAAAAAATGCGCCATTAACCGATCTTTTGCCGATAACGTCTGGCTCTGACAAATCACCTTTTCGATTGCGCTGGGATGCGCACATGAAAAACTGGGGGCGGCACTCGCCTGAAATGCCAGCATCAATCCTGACATGAGTAACGCCAGTTTTATAAAATATGCGACCAGGCTGAAGCCAGTTTTCATCAGGATACTCTGAGTAAATAATTGTTATCTCAAGAATAAGCCCAAGAAGGCGTGTTGAATATAAACCCGGATTAAACGATCTGATTTGATGCGGGCAAGGTTGCTTTGCCAGTGACTCAACCTTATGCTGATGACGTGTAAAGTGAATTTACCTGACGACTCGGGGTGCCCTTCTTTGTGAAGGCTGAGAAAAACCCGTATTACCTGATCTGGATAATGCCAGCGTAGGGAAGTCTGATGCCTGACCGCATTCGCCTTCTTGTCCGCCGGTTGGGAGCTCTGATGACACATCAACCGCAACACCTTTCTGATGCGCAATGCGCGCCCATTCTGCAACAGTTTCGCCGTCAGTCACCGCTGGTGCACTGTATGACCAACGATGTGGTGCAAACGCTAACGGCTAACGTTTTACTCGCCCTTAATGCCTCTCCGGCCATGGTCATCGACGCTGAAGAAGCGGCGCAGTTTAGCGCGCTTGCCGATGCGCTGCTTATCAATGTCGGTACGCTAACCCACGATCGTAAGCAAGCGATGCAGGCTGCGGTGCTTGCAGCAAACCAGGCGGGCACGCCATGGACACTGGATCCGGTGGCGGTCGGCGCGCTGACGCTGCGCACCGCGTTTTGCAAGCAGCTACTCGCGCAGTCGCCTGCAGTGGTTCGCGGCAATGCCTCAGAGATTCTGGCGCTGGCGCAGCAGGCAGAAGGCGGACGCGGTGTTGACAGCCTGCATTCGGCCGAAGCCGCGCTGCAGGCTGCCCAACAGCTGGCAAAAGCTTTTGATACCTGTGTCGTCGTAACCGGCGAAGTAGACTATGTCACCGATGGACAGCGAACCTGGGCGATTACGGGCGGCTCGCCGTTAATGACGCGGGTGGTCGGCACCGGCTGTGCGCTTTCAGCGGTGGTTGCGGCCTTTGCCTGTTTGCCAGGTGACCGACTGATCAACATCGCCTGCGCCTGTCGGGTGATGGCGCTGGCTGGAGAAAAGGCCGCGCAGGATGCAGATGGACCGGGTAGCTTTGCGCCTGCTTTCCTTGATGCACTCTGGACGCTGGAGGCACCTGATGAAACGCATTAATGCCCTGACGATTGCGGGAACCGATCCCAGCGGCGGGGCCGGTATCCAGGCCGATCTGAAAACCTTCTCTGCACTGGGCGCGTACGGTACCAGTGTGATCACGGCGCTGGTGGCGCAGAATACCTGCGGCGTGCAGTCGGTATACCGTGTTGCGCCAGAGTTTGTGACCGCCCAGTTGGACTCGGTGCTGGATGATGTGCGCATTGACAGTGCGAAGATTGGCATGCTGTCTGAAACAGAAATTGTCGAGCGGGTGGCCCATGGCCTGCAGCGGCGGGAAATTCCCTTTGTGGTGCTGGATACGGTGATGGTGGCTAAAAGCGGCGATGCCCTGCTGAATCCGGATGCGATTGCCTGTGTGCGAGATCGTTTATTGCCACAGGTGTCATTGATTACGCCAAACCTGCCCGAAGCCGCTGCACTGCTGGGATGCCAGGTTGCCCTCAATGAAGATGAGATGCTCACCCAGGGCGAAGCGCTACTGGCGCTGGGTTGCCAGGCAGTGCTGATGAAAGGCGGTCATCTCGATGGCGATGAAAGCCCGGACTGGCTGCTGACCCGGGCAGGGCGTCAGCGCTTTAGCAGCGTACGGGTAAACACGCGTCATACGCACGGCACTGGCTGTACGCTGTCCGCCGCGCTCGCGGCCTTACGTCCCCGGCATGACAGCTGGGAAGCGACGATCAGTGAAGCGAAAGCCTGGCTGCAGCAGGCATTACTGGCGGCAGATTCGCTGGAAGTGGGCAACGGGATTGGGCCGGTGCACCATTTCCATCAGTGGTGGTAGCCCATCGTGTTTCGCCTTGCAGACTGGCAAGGCGTTAATCCTCTTCAAACCAGGCGCTGTTTTGCTTGATGACTGGGGTGATCGAAAACATCATGGCCTGCAAATGATGGCGCAACGCCGCCTCAGCCTTGCCGGGATCGTTTGCCTTCAGCGCCGCAAAAATAGCATCATGCTGTTCTATCAGGGTTTCGGCGGGTGCAACGTCATTCAGGGTTAAATAGCGTACCCGGTCCATGGTGGCTTTGATGTTTTCAACCGTTTCCCACGCCAGTGGACAGCCGATGCTCTCAGCGATGAGGCGATGAAACTCATCGTCCAGGCTTAAGAACATCTGGCTATCGCCACGGGCAGCGGTGATGCGTTGCAGTTGCAGGTTATGCTCCAGCGCCATCAGCCCTGACTCTGCGATTTCCTCAGCAGCGCGACGGACCACGGCAATCTCCACGGCCTCACGAATGAAACGACCATCTTCGACCCGTTTAGCCGAGATCCTGCGCACAAAGGTGCCGCGCTGCGGCAGGATCTGAACCAGACCGGCCTCCGCGAGCTTGATAAAGGCTTCCCGCACCGGCTGACGTGAGAGGTTGAACCGGGCGGAAACCTCTTTTTCCGAGAGCAGTGCGCCCGGCTGAATTACGCACGTCACGATATCGCGGCGCAGATAGCGGTAAACCTGCTGATTCACCGGTTCGCTGGTGGTAATGGTGTAAGAAAGTGTCATATCGCTGTCCGTTTTATCTTCGGCCTGGGCATCAGGCGATCGCATCAGACCTCAGGACCGGCAATGGCCTGCTGGACGCTGGCACGGGCTCCCTGAGCGGCAAGCTGCAGGTAACAGGCGGTAAGTTGTTTCACCAGCGCATCGTTTTTAGCAAGATCGTCGCCAAATACCCTGCTGATGTTGAGTAACGCCCGCACGCGAGCTTCACCGTCATCACTTTCCGCTACGCAAGTGGCCAGTTGTGCGTTCAGCGGATCGCGGATCTCGATGGGCTCGCCTTTTTCGTCCACTGCGCTGACATAGCGCATCCAGGCCGCGATGCCCAGCAGCAGCAAGGGACACGGCGTGCCGTGGTCCAGATGCCAACGCAGGCTGTCGAGAAAGCGCTGGGGCAGCTTCTGGGTCCCGTCGGTCGCAATCTGATAAGTCCGATGCTTAATCGCCCGATTGGCAAAGCGGGCGATAAGCGCATCGGCATAGGCGGATAAATCGACATCCTGAATGGTCAGCGTAGGTGCCTGCTCATTGACCATCAGCGCCCGTGCCGCTGCGCGAAACGCGTCATCAGCCATACAGTCGCTGATGTGTTCGTAACCGGCAAGATAGCCAAGGTAAGCTAAAAACGAATGGCTGCCATTGAGCATGCGCAACTTCATCTGCTCAAACGGCAGAACATCCTGCACCAGTTGAGCGCCCGCTTTATCCCAGTCCGGTCGGCCGCTGACAAAATGGTCCTCGATCACCCACTGGAAAAAAGGTTCAGCTTCAACGGCGACCGGATCCCGTGAACCGATGCGCTGTTGCAGGGCGTCAAATGCCGCGTCATTCATGGCGGGCACGATACGGTCCACCATGGTGGAGGGAAAGGTGAGGTTCTGTTGGATATAGTCAGCCAGGGAGGCATCGTAGTGCCGGGCCAGCTGCATCACGACATTACGGGTTACGCGGCCGTTTTCTGGCATATTGTCGCAGGACATCACGCTAAATGGCGCGACTCCCCGTTCACGGCGGCGGCGGATTGCCGCGACAATCAGACCCGGCAGAGAGTGCGGCTGGTCCGGCTGCGCCAGATCGTGCTGAATATCCGCGTGCTGAACGTCAAGGTCGCCGCTGGCGGGCAGATGACAGTAGCCTTTCTCTGTCACGGTCATTGATACAATCGCCACGTCAGGCTGACACAGCGCCTCAATGACGGCCTCGATACCGTCCGTTTTGCCATGCAACGCGGACGTGATAATGCCGATTACACGGGTTTCTAAAGCATCGTCGCTCTTTTCTGTCAGCGTGTAGAGCAGGTCCTGTTCCCGCAGCGCCTGAATAAGAGCGCCGCTGTTCAAATTCACCTCGCAGTAACCCCAGTCGCTGCCCAGTTCAGCCAGCTTATCGCTACATAACGCCTGGTGGGCGCGATGAAAGGCACCAAACCCGATGTGTATCATTCGGGTTTTAAGCTGGCTACGGTCGTAGGCGGGGCGCTTAACATCAGCGGGAAGGTGGTCAATTTGCAGCATCATGCATCCTTGTGGCGGAGGGAGCGACAGGCCATTCCGGCGGTAAGGATGAAAAATTACGCGCCCCGCGACTACCATACAAGTTGGCGTGACGAAATTGTGAATGCAATCACGAACTGTTTACATCTAAGCCGGGAGTCTTTACTCCCGGTTAACTTAGCTCAGCAACGCGCACTGCGGTGGCAGGCGACAGCTTAGCGCACCAGGCATAACATCAATCGTAAACTCCTGTCCGGACAGCGGTTCGCCATCCAGATTAAACGTCATCTCATGCGATGAGCGGATCGTCAGGGACGATAGACGGGTGGAAATAATGCTGGGATTGTCCTCATCGCCGCCGGTCAGTGAGTGCAGCAGGGTAGGCAGTAACTCCTGCGCCGTGACCACGCTGATGTCGAGCAGGCCGTCGTTGATCAACGCAGCGGGACACAAACGCTGACCGCCGCCAGCCTGACGGCCGTTACCAATGCCAATGACCAGCGCATCGCCCTGCCAGCTAAAATCAGGTCCGGTGATTTCACAGCTGTCGGGCTTGAGTGTATCCATGCGCATCAGCCCGTGAATGAAGTAGGAAACGCCACCCAAGGCCGACTTCAGTTTTTCCGGCGTTTCAGTGGTAATACGTGTACCGAAGCCGCCGGTCGCCATGTTGATAAAGTAGTGATGCTGATTCACCCGGGCCAGGTCGATATCGTAGGCTTTGCCCTGAATCGCCAGACGCAGCGCAGGCTCGATTTCTTCAGGAATGCCGACGCTGGTCGCAAAATCGTTGGCCGTCCCCAGGGGAATAATGCCTAAGACAGGACGGTCGGCGACGTTGACGGACGCCAGGGCGGTGGCGATTTCATTGACGGTGCCATCGCCGCCGCCTGCCACCACGGTTTCAGCCTGTAATTCCAGGGCTTCTTCGACGTAGCGCTCGCCGTCGCCTTTTTCATACGTCACGCGCACGGCAATGTTGTAGCCCTCATCGCGCAGCTTAGTGACCGCTTCACGTAGATCATCATTGCCTGCGCCTTTACCGTTCAGGATCAGCAGCGTAAGCGATTGTTTGTCCATTATCTGTTCCTTGGAGATCTAAAGCGTAGTGAGTGGTTATAGCATAGCCGGAGAAGAAAAATGATTGGCGAAAAGGAGAAAAAAGAAAACCCGCACGGGGGAGCCGGGCGGGTGAATGAGGTGGATCCAGTTACAGCTGCTGATAATTGTTACTCATTGGTAGCAGGCAGCACTATAGAACAGCAAAATTAAGCCGTCTGTGATCCTACTCTTGCTTTTGTCAAAATGTGTCAAGCTGGCACGCGCGTGGCGTGCGGATCGCGTGTATCCTGACCCGCAGTAAAGTTGCGCAGCAGCAACGCAAATTGCAGGTCAACATCAGGCGGCACCTTCATCCAGACGCGATGTCCGTCTCCCGGCGCCACCTCCGTCGGCTCGCCCCGGCTGTTTTGCAGGGCATCCAGCGTACAAATCAGGTTGCCGGCGGGCGTCATGATCTCCAGGCTGTCGTGCAGGGCAAATTTATTTTTCACCACCACTTCCGCCCAGCCATCACGCAGCTCGCCGCTGAATTCGCCGACAAACTGCTGACGTTCCGAGATGGAATAGCCGTTCTGGTAATTCTGGTAGCTGTCATGGGTATGACGGCGTAAAAAGCCTTCGGTGTAGCCGCGATGCGCCAGGCCCTCCAGCGTTTCCAACAGAGCGGGATTAAAGGGTTTGCCCTCGGCGGCATCGTCAATGGCTTTGCGATAGACCTGAGCGGTGCGAGCGCAGTAATAGTAGGATTTGGTCCGGCCTTCAATTTTTAATGAGTGAACGCCCATCTGGCTGAGCCGTTCAACATGCGCCACGGCACGCAAGTCTTTCGAATTCATAATGTAGGTGCCGTGCTCATCCTCAAAGGCACTCATCATCTCACCGGGTTTCATCTTCTCTTCCAGCAGAAATACCTTGTCGCTGGGTTGGCCGATGCCCAGGGTTGGCGTGACGTCCTGCACGGTAACCGGCTGATGGATTTCAACAATATTCCCCACCTCATCCTGCTTAGCCTCCTGCAACTGGTATTCCCAGCGGCAGGCATTGGTGCAGGTTCCCTGGTTAGGATCGCGCTTATTCATGTAACCGGAAAGCAGGCAGCGCCCGGAATAGGCCATACACAGCGCACCGTGTACGAACACTTCCAGCTCCATTTCAGGCACCTGCTGGCGAATCTCGGCGATCTCTTCCAGTGACAGTTCACGTGACAAAATCACCCGACTTAGCCCCATCTGCTGCCAGAACTTCACCGTTGCCCAGTTAACGGCATTGGCCTGAACGGATAAGTGAATGGGCATGGACGGAAACGCCTCACGCACCAGCATGATTAATCCGGGATCGGACATAATCAACGCGTCCGGCTGCATCTCAATCACCGGCGTTAAGTCGCGGATAAAGGTTTTCAGCTTGGCGTTATGCGGGGCAATATTCACAACGACGTAAAACTTTTTACCCAGTTCATGGGCTTCATTAATGCCCTTCGCCAGGTTTTCATGGCTGAATTCGTTGTTACGCACGCGCAGGCTGTAGCGCGGCTGGCCGGCATACACGGCGTCCGCGCCGTAGGCAAAGGCGTAACGCATATTCTTCAGCGTCCCGGCTGGAGAAAGCAATTCTGGTTTCATGATGAACTCACTGATATCAGGTCAGCATGCCGCCTGGGCGGCACGTGCAGGGCTAAACCCTGCAAAAGATGCGGAATTGTAGGCAGTGAGAAAAAGGAAGTAAATTGATCTGAATCAATCTAAATCAAATGACAGATATCGGCTTCCCAGCGATAGCCCATGCCGTACACGGCGCGGATAAAGGGCTGCTCGCTGTCCAGATTTTCCAGCTTCCTGCGCAGGTTCTTGATATGGCTGTCGATGGTGCGGTCGGTGACCACGCGATAATCATCATAAAGATGGTTTAACAGTTGCTCACGGGAAAAGACTTTCCCCGGCTCAAGGGACAGCGTTTTTAACAAACGAAATTCAGCGGGGGTTAAATCGAGCGGCTCATCGCGCCAGCTGGCCTGAAAGCGGCTTTCGTGCACTTTCAGCAGCGATGCGATCGGCGCGTCTTCTGGCGAGCGTTTGACGCGACGCAAAATGGTTTTGACGCGCGCAACCACTTCCCGCGGACTGAACGGCTTACAGACATAGTCGTCTGCGCCAATTTCAAGGCCGAGCAGGCGATCGATCTCTTCCGTACGCGCGGTCACCATAATAATCGGCAGTTCAGAGTCGCGCCGGATTTCACGGCACAGCGTCAGCCCGTCTTTACCTGGCAGCATCAAATCCAGCAGGATAAGATCGGGCGGCGTCTGGTTAACATAATCCAGTACTTCATTGCCGTGCGCCAGGTGATGAGTCCGGTAGTTAGATGCCTGTAAATAATCAATCATCAGTTGTGCCAGCTTGGGTTCATCTTCAACCACAAGGATCAGCGGATACGCGTTTTCCTGATTCATAGTCTTCTAAACGGGAGGAACATAACGCAATTGTAGCGCGATTTTCAGTCCACCTAAATCAGCGTGCGTCGCGGTTATGGTGCCGCCATGCGCATCAACGATGTTTTTACAGATAGCCAGGCCCAGCCCCGAGCCGCCGCTGGCGCGATTGCGTGAACCTTCGGTACGGAAAAAACGCTCAAAAATTTTGGCCTGCTGCTCGCCATCCACCCCGGGTGCGCTGTCTTCAATGATGACTCGCCAGTCGGGCGCGTCATACCAAAGACGTACCCGGACCTCGCCACCGGCATCGGTGTAACGCAGGCTGTTTTCCAGCAGGTTGATAAACAACTGCATCAGGCGATCGGGATCGCCAAAGAAAGGGGCTTCTTCAGGCATGTCCAGATGCAGCGTTAAATCATGAGCCCGGTAGCGCTCAGTAAAGTTGCCTGCGCTGACCTCAATAAGCTGCACCAGATCCGTCGCCTGCTTGCGGTAGGCCAGCGCGCCGACGTCAGAAAGAGAAAGCTGATGTAAATCGTCAACCAGCTTGGTTAACAGGGCAACCTCACTTTGCAATGAGGTAATGGCGTCGGGCGTCAGCTTACGAACGCCATCCTGCATGGCTTCCAGTTCACCGCGTAAAATAGCCAGCGGCGTGCGTAACTCATGGGAGATATCGGCCATAAATGCCCGGCGCATACTTTCATTTTTTTCCAGCGAACGGGCTAACAGGTTAAAGTCATGGGCCAACTGACCCAGCTCATCCTGACTGCTGACCTCAACCCGGGTGGCTAAATTCCCTTCGGCAAGATGATGCGTGCCGTCCACCAGCCTTTTGACCGGCGCCAGTAGGCCCCGCGCCATCAGCCAGGTCACCAGCGCGGCAAGCAGGGTAGAGAGGCCAACGATATACCAACTGGTTCGTCGCTGTTGCTGATCAAAATTAATATCGGTACTGCGCGTCAGGCGTTCAGGCGGGGAGCTGATTATCCAGCCCACGATTTTGCCGTTGCTGGTGGTGATGTTATGACGTATGCCTTCTGGCGGCACCTGTGAACGTGGGCCTACCATCACTTTGTACTGCTGATCGAGCACCCAGAACTGGGTTCGCCAGCCGTGCGGCGGAAGCTGATTACTGCTGTCGGGATTTTGTTCCAGCGATCGCAGCATGGTAAAAATCAGTCGGTCATTATTACGCAGAAAGTCCCAGTTGCCATGCTGCTCGTACTGATCGGCCAGCGCTGCACCCAGCAAATTCAGTCGCTGTTCATTACCACGTTTAATGTAGTCCACGAAGCCATGCTCAAAACTCAGCCTTACGCCCCAGTGCATGGTGATCAGCACCAGCATGCAGGTGGAGAAAATAGCCATAAACAGCTTGGCACCAATGCCAACGCGCAGAAACGATCTCATTCACTTCTCCGGCGCCGCAGATCGACGCTTTTACTCTCTTCTTTCGGAACGCGCCAGAACACCAGCGCAGGCAGAATAATAATCAGGGCCATACAGAGATAAACGTAGATAAAGGCCTGATGGCTTAGCCCGTGGTGCCCCAGCGCCGACTGGCCGAAGGCGCCCAGCAGCAGGCCCGCAACGGTAACGCCGATACTCATGGATAGCTGCATGATCATGGATAACAGACTGTTGCCGCTGGAGGCCAGTTCGTCCGGCAGCTCCTTTAGCGTCAGCGTATTCATTGAGGAGAAGCGAATGGCATTCACCATGCCCTGCAGAAACAACACCAGCGGCAACATGGCCGTCCAGCCCAGCATCGCCACCAGCGGAAACAGTAAGACCACCAGCGCCAGGCCCACCGTCGATCCCACCAGCACGTTGCGGTAGCCAAACAGGTTAACGATACGGACCACGATGCGTTTCATGCCCATATTCCCCAGCACCATCGCAATCATCATCAAACCGGCATGAAACGGGCTGAAACCCATGCCGATCTGTAAAAAAAGCGGCGTCATAAACGGCAACATTCCGCTGCCGATGCGGCCCGCCAGGCTACCGAGTAAGCCAATAGAGAACACCCGATTATCAAACAGCTTCAGGCTAAACAGCGCATCGTCGTTATGGCGCGCATGTAACAGGTAAAACAGCAGTGACCCCATTCCTGTCAGAATCATCGCCGCCAGCAACAGCGCAGAGCCGCCGCTGCTGCGCTGACCATCAAGGGCCAGCGTCAGGGTTGCCATACCGACTGCCAGCAGGATAAAACCCAGAAAATCGAAGCGTCGTGGCGGCATGGCGTAGTTGGGTAACAGCTTTAAGGTGGCGATGGCGCCGATCACACCAACCGGGATGTTAATCAGGAAAATCCAGTGCCAGCTGGCATATTCCACCAGCACTCCGCCAAGCGCCGGACCCAGTAGCGGACCCACCTGGCCGGGCAGGGTGACGAATGTCATTGCAGACATATATTGATCGCGCGGCACAATGCGCATCACCGTCAGGCGACCCACCGGCACCATCATGGCGCCGCCGATGCCCTGCAGTACCCGCGCGACGAGCAGCTGATCCAGCGTGTTCGATAACCCACACATCAGCGACCCCAGGCTAAACAGAACGATGGCGCTAAAGAAGATATTTCTGACGCCAAACCGATCGGCCAGCCAGCCGCTCAGCGGCAGCGTCACCGCCACCGTTAACACATACGCGACAATGACCGAATGCATATGCAGCGGGCTCACGCCCAGATCCTGAGCCATTGACGGGATCGCCGTGTTGACGATCGTGGTATCCAGCGCCTGCATAAAGAAGCCAAAGGCGACAATCCATAACTGCCAACGGACAGTTACGCTCTGCATGATAGTGACCCCTTAATGCTGAGTGGCATTGATCGTCTGGGTGCGCTTTTTACGACGCAGTTTATCCATCATTAAGTACACCACCGGCGTGGTATACAAGGTGAGCAACTGACTCATGATCAGGCCACCCGCAATAGTAATGCCTAACGGCTGGCGCAGTTCCGCGCCATCTCCGCTGGTCAGCACCAGCGGGAGTGCGCCAAACAACGCTGCCAGAGTGGTCATTAAAATAGGGCGGAAACGCAGCAGGCAGGCCTGAAAAATGGCATCGCGCGGACTCAGGTTACCGTTGCGCTCTGCCTCAAGAGCAAAGTCCACCATCATGATGGCGTTCTTTTTCACGATCCCGATTAATAACAGAATACCGATCAGGGCAATCAGGCTGAACGGCGTATCAAACAGCGCCAGCGCCAGCAGCGCACCGACGCCCGCCGAAGGCAGCGTGGAAAGAATGGTTAACGGGTGCACATAGCTTTCATAAAGAATGCCCAGCACAATGTAGACCGCCGCAATGGCGGCCAGCATCAGCCACAGCTGGCTGCTCTGTGACTGCTGGAAAGCCTGCGCGGTACCAGCGAAGCTGCCCCGCACGCTGGAGGGTACGCCCAGCGCGGTCATGGTGCGCTCAATGGCCTCCGACGCCTGCGACAGCGACACGCCTTCTGGCAGGTTAAAGGAAATGGTCGATGCGGCTGACAGCCCCTCGTGGTTGACCGACAAAGGTGCGTTAGCCGGTTGCCATTTGGCGAACCAGGCGAGCGGAATCGGTTTGCCCTCGCTGTTGATCACAAACATCTGATTCAGGGCGCTAATGTCCTGGGTGTAACGGGGATCCACTTCCATGACGACCTTGTACTGGTTCAGCGGCTGATAAATAGTGGAAATCTGCCGCTGCCCAAAGGCATCATTTAACAGGGCGTTGGCTTCTGAAACGTTGATCCCCAGCCGGGCCATGCTGGCGCGGTCATAGGTCAGGGCCATTTCACTGCCCTTATCCTGTTGGTCGGAGTTGACGTCAGCCAGTTCCGGCAGGGCAGTAAAGGCCTGACGGATTTTAGGTTCCCAGGTGCGCAGCGCAGCAAGGTCGTCTGACAGCAGCGAGTACTGATAGCTGGCATTGGCTTCGCGACCGCCCACCCGGATATCCTGCACCGCATTAAGATACAGATTGGCACCGGGTTCGTTCGCCAGTTTGGCACGCAGGCGGGCAATCACCGCCTGCGCCGTGTCTTTCCGTTCAGACAGGGGTTTCAGAGAAATAAACATCAACCCCATGTTGGTACGCATGCCGCCGGTAAAGCCTACCACGCTGGAAACGTCCGGATCGGCGCCAACAATTTTCATGAAATCTTCCAGCTTGCCGCGCATCGCCTGGAACGAAATACTTTGGTCGGCCGAAATAAAGCCAGACAGGCGGCCGGTGTCCTGCTCGGGCAGGAAGGTTTTGGGAATACTGATAAACAGCCATACCGTCAGAGCCACGGTGCCCACCAGCAGGAGCAGCACCCAGCGGGCATGATTGAGCACAACGGTCAGCGAGCGGGCATAACCGCGCTGAACCGCCAGCAGCAGCCGTCCAACGCCCCGTCGCTGAGGTTGACTGCGCGGCGCGTGGGGTTTGAGCAGATAAGCACACATCATTGGCGTGAGCGTGACCGAGACAAACAGGGAAATCAGAATGGCGACCGACAGGGTGATTGAGAATTCGGCAAAAAAGCGACCAATCAATCCGCCTGTCATGAGCAGCGGCAGGAAGACCGCGATTAAGGAGAGGCTCATCGACAGCACGGTAAAGCCGACTTCACGCACCCCTTTCAGTGCGGCCGCCATCGGTTTCATCCCGGCTTCCACATGGCGGGCGATGTTTTCCAGCACCACAATCGCATCATCCACCACAAAACCCGTGGCGATCGTCAGGGCCATCAGCGACAGGTTATTCAGGCTAAAGCCGCACAAATACATTGCGGCGAAGGTGCCGATCAGGGATACCGGCACGGCAACGGCGGGGATCAGCGTGGCGCGGCCGGAGCGTAAAAACACGAACACCACCAGAATGACCAACGCAACGGCAATCATCAGCGACTGCTCCACTTCCTCAAGAGAGGCGCGGATGGTAGGGGAGCGGTCCTGAGCCACCTCAAGGTTGATGGCAGCCGGAATGATCTCGTGCAGTTCGGGCAGTTCGGCACGAATGCGATCCACCGTTTCAATCACGTTCGCATCGGCGGTTTTTCGTATCACCAGTAACACTGCCGGTTTACCGCGCGACATCCCGGCGTTGCGCACGTCCTGGACTGAATCCTGCACCGTGGCAACATCCGACAGGCGCACCGCCGCGCCGTTGTTGTAGTGCACCACCAGCGGCTGATATTCACTGGCAGTTTGTAGCGCATCGTTGGTGCGCAGCTGCCAGCGCTGCTGGCCGTCTTCCACCGCGCCCTGAGGGCGGCGCTGGTTGGCGTTGGAAATCGTCTGCCGTACTGCATCCAGCGAAACGCCCTGGTTAAACAGCGCCTGCGGATTCAACGCCACGCGCACCGCGGGCAAAGAGCTGCCGCCCACGGTCACATCGCCCACGCCGTTAATCTGCGACAGCTTCTGCGCCAGTTGTGTGGACGCGTAATCGTAAAGCTGAGCCGGGCTGTACAGGTCTGAGGTTAGCGTCATGATCATGATCGGTGCATCAGACGGGTTCGCTTTGCGATAGGTCGGGCGCGAAGGCATTCCCGTGGGAAGCAGACTCTGCGCGGCATTGATCGCCGCCTGCACATCCCGCGCCGCGCCGTTGATGTCACGATCGAAATCGAAAACCATACTGATGCGGGTCGATCCCAGGGAGCTGGTGGAGGTCATCTCACTCACGCCCGCGATGCGGCCCAGCGAGCGCTCCAGCGGCGTGGCAACCGAGGAGGCCATGGTTTCCGGCGAGGCTCCGGGCAGAGAAGCCGACACCATTATGACCGGAAAATCCACCTGCGGCAGCGGCGCGACCGGCAGCAGGCGGAACCCCAGTATCCCCGCTAGCGCAATCGCCAGCGTGAGCAGCGTGGTGGCTACCGGCCGATGGATGAACAGCGCAAAGAACTTCACGACGGTTCCTCCGTGTGACCGATGCGGCGACGCAGATTGTGCGCCAGACGGTCAAACAGCAGATAAATCACCGGTGTGGTAAACAGGGTCAGAACCTGGCTCAGTATCAGGCCGCCGACCATGGCAATCCCCAGCGGTTGCCGTAATTCTGCGCCAACGCCGGTGCTGAGCATTAGCGGTAACGCCCCCAGCAGCGCCGCCAGGGTGGTCATCAGAATGGGGCGGAAGCGCAGCAAACAGGCCTGGTAAATGGCGTCATAGGGCTTCATGCCCTGTTCCCGCTCGGCGGCAAGGGCGAAGTCAATCATCATGATGGCGTTCTTTTTCACGATACCAATCAGCAAAATGATGCCGATGATCGCCACAATATCCAGCTCGTTACCGCTTATCATCAGGGCCAGCAGCGCACCTACGCCCGCAGTAGGTAGCGTTGAAAGAATGGTAATGGGATGGATAAAACTCTCATACAGGACGCCCAGGACGATGTACATCGCCACGACCGCCGCCACAATCAGCCATACCGTGCTGGTCAATGCGGCCTCAAAGGCCAGCGTGCTGCCCTGGAACTGGGTCATCACCTCTGACGGCATGCCAAGCTGTTCCTCGGCCTGGATGATGGCTTTTGTTGCGTCTTCCAGAGAGTAGCCTTTTGCCACATCAAACGAGAAAGTGGCAGACGGAAACTGGCTCAGGTGATTGATCGTTAAGGGCGCATGGCGTTGCTCAATACTGGCGATAGCATTAAGGGGAACGCTGCCGCCATCGGTACTGGTCAGGCGAATGCCATCCAGACTTTGCAGGCCTTGGATCGCGCTGTTGTCCTGTTCCAGCACCACGCGGTACTGATTTGCCTGGGTATAAATGGTGGAGATCAGCCGCTGACCAAAGGCGTCGTAGAGCGCATTGTCCACATCTGCCATGCTGATGCCCAACCGGCTGGCGCTGTCGCGATCGACCTTGATATAGGCTTCCAGGCCCTGATCCTGCCAGTCGCTGCTGACATCACGCAGCGCGGGCAGTTTCTGCAAGGCACTTACCAGCGCGGGCACCCAGGTGCTGAGTGAGTCCAGCGACCCGGACTGCAGCGTGAACTGATAGGGCGTTCGGCTGGCCTGGGTATCGATTGTCAAATCCTGAACCGCCTGCAGCCATAACGTCACGCCGGGGATTTTGTTGACTTGCTGTTGCAGGCGTTGCTGAATCTCAGGAATACGTTCGCTGCGCGCATCCAGCGGTTTAAGGTTTATCTGCAACCGGGCACTGTTAAGGGATGGATTGGTGCCGTCTACGCCCACAAACGAGGTGAGACTTTGCACCGCCGGATCTTTCATAATCACCGAGGCGACGTCGCGGGTGCGTTCCGCCATACTGGCATAGGACACCGACTGCGGAGCCTGCAGGGTGCCCTGAATAATGCCGTTGTCCTGCTGCGGGAAAAACCCTTTGGGAATGGCGATCCATAACAGCACGGTAAGCAGCAGGGTCCCCAGCGCCACGGACAGCGTCAGCCAGGGATGATTGAGCACCCGGCTTAGCCCCCGGCCGTAAACCGCGATGATACGATCAAACATCGCTTCGCTGGCGCGGGAAAAGCGGTTCTGCCTGCGCAGTGATTCGGCGCTGAGCATGCGTGCACACATCATCGGCGTCAGGGTGAGCGACACCACGGCCGAAATCAGAATCGCCACCGCCAGCGTAACCGCAAACTCCCGGAACAGACGACCAATCACATCGCCCATAAACAGTAACGGGATCAATACCGCAATCAGTGAAAAGGTCAGCGAGATAATGGTAAAGCCGATTTCGCCGGCGCCCTTCAGGGCGGCGGTCATGGGTTTTTCGCCTTTCTCGATATAGCGTGAGATGTTCTCGATCACGACGATGGCATCATCCACCACAAAGCCTGTGGCGATGGTGAGCGCCATCAGCGTCAGGTTGTTGATCGAAAACCCCAGGAAGTACATCGCGGCGAAGGTGCCGATCAGCGACAGCGGCACCGCCACGGCCGGAATAATGGTTGCAGGGACGTTGCGAAGAAACAGGTAGATGATCATCACCACCAGCCCCATCGCCAGCATCAGTTCATGCTGTGTGTCAGTGACCGACGCGCGAATATTGGTGGTGCGGTCTGTCACCAGCTTCACGTCTACGGATTTAGGCAGGCTGGCAATCAGCGACGGCAGCATGGCACGAATGTTATCGGCCGTGGCAATAATGTTGGCACCGGGTTGGCGCTGCACATTCAGCACGATAGCCGGTTCACGATTAGACCAGGCCCCCAGCCAGCTGTTTTCTGCGCCCTGATCGATGGTCGCCACGTCGGCCAGCCGCACCGGGGCGCCATTTTTATAACTGACGATCAGCTGGCGATAATCCTCCACGGATTTCATCTGATCATTGGCGGAAAGGGTGACCGAGCGGGTAGGGCCATCCAGGCTGCCTTTCGCGGAGTTAACGTTAGCATTCGTGATGGCCGTACGTACCGCTTCACTGGTCAGCCCCATAGCGGCCAGCGCCTGGGTGTTCATTTTCACGCGTACGGCGGGACGTTGACCGCCCGTCAGCGTGACCAGACCAACGCCCGTGACCTGGGATATTTTCTGTGCCACGCGCGTTTCCACCATATCCTGCACCTGGGTTAACGGCATGCTGGTGGTGGTGACGGCCAGGGTCATGATCGGCGGATCGGCCGGATTCACTTTGCTGTAAACCGGCGGGTTAGGCAGATCGTTGGGCAGCAGGTTGCTGGCGGAGTTGATCGCCGCCTGCACTTCCTGCTCTGCCACGTCGAGCGGCAGGGTCAGCTGAAACTGCAGAGTAACGATGGAGGCGCCGCCAGAACTTTGTGATGCCATCTGCTTGAGTCCGGACATCTGGCCGAACTGACGTTCAAGGGGCGCGGTAATCGAAGAGGTCACCACATCCGGGCTGGCCCCGGGATAGAGGGTAACGACCTGAATGGTGGGATAGTCCACTTCCGGCAGGGCGGAGACCGGCAAAAAGCGGTAACCCAAAATCCCAGCCAGAAGAATGGCGATCATCAGTAAGGTCGTTGCGACCGGACGCAGGATAAACTGGCGTGACGGCCCTCCGCTGTGGTCAGGAGGCATAACCTGCATTACTCAGATTCCCCTTTTGACGGCAAGCTGGCACGGGTCTCTTTTGTGGCGCGACTCTGCGCGGCAACCACTTCGACTTTTGCCCCTTCCGTCAGGCGGTCCAGCCCGTCGGTAACAACGCGGTCGCCTGCGTTGAGTCCGGCGCTGATCACCACTTTTTGGCTGTCCTGCAGTCCGGCGGTTACGCTTTTCTTACTGACCTTGTCTTCATTGTTGATCACCCAGACAAAGTGGCCTTCATTGCCCATTTGCAGTGCGGCGGCAGGAATAACCACTGCATCCTGCAAGGTATTCACCTTCAGCCGGGCGTTGACGAACTGGTTCGGGAAGAGCAGGTCATCCTGATTATCAAAGCGCGCTTTGATTTTGATCGTACCGGTCGTGGCGTCGATCTGGTTATCCAGACTGAGCAGCTTACCGCGGGTGATTAAATGTTGATTGCTGCGATCCCAGGCTTCTACCAGCAAGGGTTCACCACTTTTCTGCGCCTGCATGATCTGACTAATATTATTCTCAGCGACGCTGAACACCACGTCCACCGGATGCGTTTGCGTAATCACCACTAAGCCATTGGTATCGCCGCTGGTAATGTAGTTGCCAATATCAACCTGCTTCAGGCCTACACGGCCATCAATCGGCGAGGTGATGCGGCTGTAAGTCAGATTCAGTTGGGCGCTGGCAACACTGCCTTCGTCGGCTTTAATGGTGCCCAGGGTTTCACTGACCAGGGCGTTCTGCGTGTCCAGATCCTGCTGAGACACCAGCGACGTTTTCGCCAGTTTTTGATAACGGGCTAAATCGCGGCGAGCGTTAGCCAGAGTTGCCTGATCGCGTGCCAGCTGGCCCTGTGCCTGCATGAGCGCAACCTGATAGGGGCGCGGGTCAATCTCCGCTAACAACTGCCCGGCTTTGACCTGCTGACCTTCCGTGAAGTGGATAGACATCAGGTTTCCATCAACCCTGCTGCGGACCGTCACGGTATTGGCGGCCGTCACGGTGCCTAACCCGTTAAGGTATTGCGGCACACTTTCTGTCACCGCGCTGGCCGCCTGAACGGGAGCCAGCGGTTTGTGCGCGCCATTGCCTCTTTTGCCATGTGCTGACTGACCAGACAGGTCACCGTCGCTGCTGGGCTGTGCCGGATGTTTCCACCAGTAAAAGCCGCCTGCGGCTACGGCAATGACCACCAGCACAATCAGACCTTTTTTCATAACAGGGTATCGGTTGTTCATTGTTGTTGTTGCTCTCCAGCTATGTCTTTCCAGGGCGCGGGCTTAAACGGTAGCCTGCAAACCACGAATTGTAGTCGTCCCTGCCGGTAAAAATTTGAAGGAATTAAGGATATCTGTCAGCACAGCGTAATTATGTTCTTTTTCTGAACAGACGTGGCCGTTTAATTGCCGCCCGTCACCAGAACGCGTTTCATAAAGTTTGCCACAGGATAACGGGTGATGAGCCGCTGTTGTCAGGAAATAACACGTTGAAATTTGATCAATGGCAACACGGGTAAAAGCCAGAGAGTCAATGTTCGCCGTTCGCCAGGCGATAGTGATGCGCGGGGGCATCCGCTGGCAGTTGCCCGCAGGGAGGCGGGCAAAAGGCATGGCTGGCACAGGACGGTTCCGCCTGTGCCGGTAGGTCAGGCAAACATAACCTCTGCCCAGCGCGCCAGGCCAGCGGTCACTGAGGCAAAGTCGTCTCCTCCCGCTATCGGTGTGTCTGGCAGGGCCTGCTGGAGCGCCGCGCGCAAAAGTGGGGAACGGGCACTGCCGCCGGTGAGATAAATCACCTCGGGTTTGATATGGCTGGTCGCCAGCGCCAGATGAACCTGCTCCAGAATCTTCTCCAGCGGCTGGACGATCGCCTCCTGCAGGGTCGCAACGCTGATCTCGGCCTGTAAGCCGGAGGTAACAAAATCCAGTGACGCCGCAAACGCAGGGCGCTCAGACAGCGCGATCTTGCTCTCTTCCGCCGTACGGACCAGGCGATAACTCAGCTTCTGTTGCCAGACTTTAAGCAGGTGAGCCACGGCGGCAGGATTTTCTGCATCGCGCACTAAATCACGCAGCAGCTTGCCGCAGGCGGCGCTGTAGAAATCGCTTTGTGCCGGCACGTCGTTCACCGCCACCGCATTCCACCAGGGCAGGGCAGGCAGGGCGGTGCCTTTTTGGGTGTTGCCGCCCGCGCCGAGCAGGGGCATCAGGGCTTTAAACGCCAGCATAATATCTAAATCGTTACCGCCAACGCGGCAGCCGCTGTGACCCAGCAGGCTTTCACGCCGGTCTGACAGGTTGCGCCATTGCGGGCCCATCAGCAGCATTGAGCAGTCGGTGGTGCCCCCGCCAATATCGACAACCAGTACGCGGGTCTCTTTTTCCAGTGTCGCTTCAAAATCCAGGCCCGCCGCGACCGGCTCGAACTGAAATTCGACATCCCGAAAGCCGGCGCGTTTGGCCGCGCGAAGCAGAATGCCCTGTGCCTGTTGATTCGCGTCTTCGCTGCCTAATCCCTGAAAGTTGACCGGGCGGCCGATGACCGCCTGGTCGATAGGCTGCTGGGTCTGCGCTTCACCCTGCTGGCGAATGTGCAGCATCATGGCGCACACCAGATCCTCAAAAAAGGCAATCTGCTGCGGTTTCAGGCCGGTTGCGCCCAGAAAGGATTTGGGGGATTTAACAAACCAGACATCTTCTGGATCGACCATGTAATGCTGAAGTGCGGTCAGGCCGAACTGCACGCTGTCAGGTAAGACATCAATATCTTCTTCACGGTTGTAGCGCAGGGCCCGCTGCAGCAGCGCGGTGCTTTCCTGTTCCGGTGTTGCAACCTGATGATGGCGGTGAAGCCATTCCGTCACCGCTTCACGCGTTGGGGAGCAAATCATGGACGGCAGCAGGCGTTGGCCATTCTCCAGCGTTAACAAACGCGGCGCGCCTTTTTCACTGACTGCAATTGAGCAGTTAGCCGTACCGTAATCAAATCCAATGAACATTTTTCGCCCCCAGGCCGGAAAAAAGGGGGCGACTTTAGCGCAGCTGATCGGTCGTGGCAAGCGGTGAGCGGCAGAATTAGCGAATAGCGAAAAGGGGGGCTTCCGCAAGTCTGCTCATTGGCTGGCGTTCCGCAACGGCACTGCCCCAAACGCCGTCCACTTCAAGGCTGATCAGCGTGGTGAGCACCGCGGGAACGGACACCGGGCCGGCAAGCAGGGTAATATCACGCTGGCTGGTCTGGCTCTGAATAATGGAGATTAGCATCTCATCCATCAAATTGTTGTGCAGGTTAGCCACCAGTTCCGGGGACAGGATCAGGCAGTCCACCACTTTACCGGTCAACTGGTTAAAGGCATCCAGATTGCGGCCGAAATGCTGCAACACGATGCGGCAGCCCGCCTGGCGCAGTTTCATCAATGCACCGATCAGGCCATCGCCGCTGGAAAGCACGCTGGAGGCGTTAAGCGCGATCCCGCTATGGCTGCGGGCAAGACCGGATTCGGCGAAGCGCAGGCAGAGATTGTCAACGAAAGCCGGATCGTACAGTGCGTGCACATCGAGAGGCAAAATTAGTGCGATACCTTTTTGGCTCATCGTTGCAATCTGCTGGCGGAAGAAGGCATTAACAATATTGTCTTCAAGCCGGCGTTTCAGCATATCGTCAGTCAGGTTATTACGTAGCAGATGCTCATCAATGAGTAACCCTTCTGGCGAAAATAGCTGAACCTCAACCAGCCAGACGCTGGCGGAATGCGGCTTGCCAGGCGGCGCAACGGCCCATACCTGCATGTCCACTTGTAAGACATCCAGGGTCGCGAGATCCACGGAGTGATGGCTTCCCATGAGCGCCAGCGCATGCTGCTCATACACCTTATACCGACCCCGCCCACTCCGCTTGGCGTTGTAACAGGCAATATCTGCCTGAGACAGCACATCGCTACTCTGACAGTTCTGCGCGTTGATTTGGGTTATGCCTGCGCTGGCACCGACCTGATAGGCGCGCCCCAGCCATTCAAAACAGTAGTCACCGACCGCGCGAACGATGTCCTGCACCACGTCGCGAGCCTGATCCAACGAACATTCGGGCATCAACACGGCAAATTCATCCCCGCCCAGGCGGGCCAGGAAATCGCTCCCGCGCAGGCGATGGCGCATTAAATCCGACAGTTCGCTCAACAGGGCGTCCCCGGCTGCGTGGCCAGCGCTGTCGTTCACCGCCTTAAATTTATCCAGATCGATAAAGACCAGAACGTGCTGATTCTGATGCTCGACGGCGTCGGACAGTAACCGCTTGAGCTGCAGTTCAAAGCTGGCACGATTAGGTAACCGGGTCAGCGTATCGTGCAGTGCGCTGTAGCTCAGACGCTTCATCACTTTACGTGACTCACTGACGTCCTGAATCACCATCACCGCTCCACGCTCGGTACCTGATTCAGATTTCAGCGGCGTTATACTGTAATGAATATCAATATGCTCGCCATTGAGCGTGTGCAGCACCCACTCCTCAGAGAGATAGGGCGCGGTTTTTTCAGACGGCACATGGCACAGCAGCAGATTATCGACTTCAGGGCCATGACGACCGTGCGTGATATGCAGCAGTTCGTTTACCGGTTTGCCCGCCGCCGCCTCTTGTGACCAGCCTGTCATTTTTTCCGCGACCGGGTTCATAAAGGTCACGCACATGTCCTGATCGGTACTGATAACGGCCTCTCCGATCGAGTCGAGCGTGATCATCATGCGCTCTTTTTCCTGAAACAGCGCCTCATTCAGGTTCCGTAATGAGGTGATGTCCTGAGAGATCCCCAAAATGCGTTCGATACGGCCTTCTTTACTTAGCAGGCGGTTTGCCTGAGAACGGATCCAGTGCTGCCCGTCCTCCCGTACCACCCGGTACTCCATCTGGAAGGAACTGCTTTTCTCAATGGCACCCTGAATGGTGAGCACACAACGTTCGCGATCGTCGGGATGAACCAGCGTGACCCACAGATCGTAGCTGGGCAGTTCATGGGGCTTCATGCCAAACAGCGCATACATGCGTTTATCCCACAGAACTTCGCCGCTGGTCAGATTCCATTCCCATACGCCGATGCCGCCCGCCTCATTCGCAAGGGTAATGCGTTCCATCAGGCGTTTGTTCACCTGCTCACTCTGTTTCAGCTCAGAAATATCAATAATCTGCGCGATAAAATAGAGTGGTTGCTGCGCCTGATCGCGCACCAGGGAAAGCGTTAGCCGTACCCAGACGATTTCGCCGTCTTTGCGGAAATAACGTTTTTCCAGCGTATAAGAGTAAATCTCGCCCTGCAGCAGCTTTTCCAGTCGGCCCTGGACGTCGTAAAGATCATCCGGATGAGTGATTTGCTGGAACGTCAGTTGAGTCAGTTCATGTTCCGGATAGCCCAGCGTGTCACACAGGGATTTATTAACCTGAAGCCATCGGCCTTCAGCAGAAACCAGCGCCATGCCAATCGCGGAATACTCCATGGCATGACGGAAACGGGTTTCGCTCTCACTGATATGGCGCTTCTCATGCCGAAAGGCATCCATCACTAATGCCATGATATGACAGGGAATTAAGACCATCAAAAACGGAAGCCAGCTGCTTATCACCGCATAGGTGCTGGCGGCCGTTGGCGTGACGTTAATCCAGCCCAGTGACAGCAGCAGTGCCATAAAGCTGGCGTTAACAAAAAACAGCACAAAGGCTTCCACCTTCGGCAACCGCACGGCACACCAGAACAGCACTACTAAAATAAAAGTAAAAGGCCAGGGTAAAAACCGCAGTGACAGGTAGCTGGCGGTAAGCGTCAGGGCCAGCGTGATGAGCGTCTCCACCAGAGACGCGCGTTTCAGGCCATTCTGCGACAGCGGCCAGGTCAGCAACAGTAAAACCGGCCCGAGCGCTAACATGCCGATAATTTCCGAAATGACCCAGGTGTAAAAGAAGGCAAATGAGGCCTGCTCTCCAACCTGTAGTATCCACAGCGCGAGTACGCCGCCAACCAGGGGCGAAATCAGGCCGGTAGCGATAACAAAGCGGATCCAGTCATTGAGCGAAACCAGCGGCGCCTCACGGTCAAGCAACGCGCGCAGTAACAGCCCGCCCAGTATGGCCTGCAGCAGATTAAGCAGGGCAAATTTCAAATTAGAGGGGGCGGGACCGATAATGAAGGCATTTGCCAGTGCCGTACCGATAAGGCAGGCGATGAGTAACAGGGGGAGCTGGCGAGACGTGCTGCGAAACACCACGATGGTCATCAGTGCCGTCGAGAACCAGAGCGGTGAAATTTTACCGCTAACCACAATCAGCTCAAGGCAAAATAGCGTCAGGACGAAGGAAGCCAGGCCAAGCCAGCAGGCGTTTAGCCACTTTTTAGGTGATTTATCTGACGAGGCCAGTGTCTCAACGATCATTAATCGATCCAGCAGAGGGCAAAATAGTGCAATGGCATGCGCTGCATCGCCATTGTCATTCGAAGAATGCTAGCACATTTGATAGAAAAAACAGGGGGGAAATCATTAAATTGCGTTATTCGTTGGATTGAATGGCTCGCGGAAGCACGAGCCACCATGTGCATTATTCCCGGAAAAGATCGGCCCGGGTATAAGGTTTTTCCATGCCAGCCAGACGGGCAGAAAACTGCGCCAGGAACTGTTGTGTGGTGGCAATCCGACCGTGACCCAGCAGCAGAACCGGCACCAGCAGCGCAGCGGCGATTTGCGGCAAGCTGAACCCTTTAAGTGCCGTCTCGCGCTGGGAAAGTAAAAACGCGGTACTCAGCGTAAAGCCCAGCAGCAGACCGGTAATGACCTCGCTGACGGAATGCGCATGGATAACCAGGCGCGAAACGCCAACCATTAAGGGAATCACATAGCCCACGCCAATCGCCAGGCCGCGCCACAGGCTTGAGCAGCGCCCTGAGATTAACCAAAGCATAACCGGCCACAGGGTCGCTGACATCGCGCTGTGGCCGCTAAATCCCGTGAAGTTAAAGCGTGCGCTGCCAATACCAAAGCCAAGAAACAGTATTTTTGACACGCTGACCACCAGCCCGGCCAGGCCAAAGGCCAGAAGCCAGTACCACAGGGCGCGACGGTTATCGCTTTTCCACGGTAAAATCAGGGCAATAATCACCGCCGTGGGAATCAATAACATGCTGTCACCAAAATAGGTGAGGGTCTTCCAGAGCATAATCTTCCTTTCTTCTTCTTGGGCAAAATGCCCTTATTCATCGGCCATACCGAGCCCGACAAGTGCTGTGCGGCGTTGTTCTGTGTGAAGCGGCTAGTTTATCGGTGAAACCTTTCAGGTTAAAAGGGGAAAGTCTGAAAAGGGGCGCGGTGCCATTTCTCTGGCATCAAAAGGCCGAAATCCCTATACTGAGCGCCAACTCACCCTCTCCGTTCAGCCCCATTAACTGGGTGCGCAGTTTGCGTACAGTTTCTGGCTCCAGTATCAGGTTTTTAAAAGTATGACTGACAAGTCCCATCAGTGCGTGATCGTTGGCATTGCAGGTGCATCTGCATCCGGTAAAAGTTTAATCGCCAGTACACTCTATCGTGAAATTCGCGACCAGGTCGGCGATGAGCACATCGGCGTTATCCCTGAAGATGCCTATTACAAAGATCAAAGTCACCTCACCATGGAAGAGAGGGTTAAAACCAATTATGACCATCCCAGCGCGATGGATCATGATTTGTTATTGCAGCACTTACGTGCGGTAAAGGCAGGGCAGGACATTGAGTTGCCCGTTTACAGCTATGTTGAGCACACGCGTACTCAGGAAACGCTGCAAATTAAGCCTAAAAAAGTCATTATTCTTGAAGGCATTCTCCTGTTAACCGATGCGCGTCTGCGCCAGGAACTGAACTTCTCCATCTTCGTGGACACGCCGCTCGACATTTGCCTGATGCGACGTATGAAACGTGATGTCAATGAACGGGGGCGTTCAATGGATTCCGTCATGAGTCAGTATCAGAAAACGGTCCGCCCCATGTTTTTGCAGTTCATTGAACCCTCTAAACAGTACGCAGATATCATTGTGCCGCGCGGTGGTAAAAACCGTATTGCTATTGATATTCTTAAAGCCAAAATTAACCAGTTCTTCGAGTAGTTTACGTCTCAAAGGACGTGACGCGAGCAGGTTAAAAGCACAGATGCCGCCTGTTCGCTACACTTACTTCATGGAGTTACCGTAATGAGATTATGCGACCGCGATATTGAAGCCTGGCTGGATAGCGGGAAACTGGCGATCACGCCACGGCCACCGGTGGAACGGATCAACGGTGCAACGGTCGACGTACGTTTAGGCAATCAGTTCCGGACATTCAGCGGACATACCGCCGCGTTTATTGATCTGAGCGGGCCGAAGCACGAAGTGAGCGCGGCCCTGGATCGCGTGATGAGTGATGAGATCGTTCTCCCCGAGGGCGAGGCATTCTTTCTGCATCCCGGCGAGCTGGCCCTGGCGGTAACGCTAGAATCTGTGACCATTCCCGACGATCTGGTTGGCTGGCTGGACGGGCGCTCCTCGCTTGCCCGCCTGGGCCTGATGGTCCACGTGACCGCGCATCGTATCGATCCGGGCTGGCAGGGCCGTATCGTGCTGGAGTTCTATAATTCTGGCAAACTGCCTCTGGCACTGCGCCCGGGAATGCTGATTGGTGCGCTAAGCTTTGAACCGCTTTCGGGACCTGCCGCGCGTCCTTATAATCGCCGTGAAAATGCTAAATATCGTGGCCAGCAGGGTGCTGATGCCAGTCGTATCGACAAAGATTAATTCATGAGGATGTGATGAGAAGAGTGATAACCACGCTGGCCATCTTACTGGTGGTGGTCGTAGCGGGATTAACAGCCCTGGTTATGCTGGTCAACCCCAACGACTTTCGCAGCTATATGGTGCAACAGGTCGAACAGCGCAGCGGTTATCAACTCACTATCAATGGCGATTTGCGTTGGCACGTCTGGCCTAAACTCAGCATTCTGGCCGGGCGCATGAGCCTGACCGCGCCCGGTGCAGCCCAGCCCGTGGTCTCTGCAGACAATATGCGCCTGGATGTGAATCTTCTGCCCTTGCTATCACATCAGCTGAGCGTGAGCCAGGTGATGCTGAAAAACGCGGTGGTGCAGGTCACGCCAGACAGTGCGGCGCAAGTACCGCAAAATGCCCCGCGCGGTCCGCACAACAGCGAGCCTGCGTCTTCAGACCGATGGTCTTTCGATATCGGCAAACTCCAGCTGATGGACAGCCTGTTTATCTGGCAACAGCCCGGCGGCGATGCGTTCACCTTCCGTAATCTCAACCTGAATATGGAGCAGGATCAGTCGAGCCTGGCAACAATCAATCTCAGCACCAGCCTGACGCGCAACCAGCGCACGGCGATGATCAATCTGAAGGGGCAATTTGATAAATCGCAGTATCCCCATCAGCTCAGTGGTCAGCTCGAACAACTGGATTACGCGTTGTCCGGGGCCAGCCTGCCACCGCAGGGCATTAAAGGTACGCTGAGCTTCCAGGGAAACTGGAATGGCGACAGAAATACCGTTGCCCTGTCCGATCTTAAGCTTAACGCCAACGACAGTGTTCTCAGCGGCAGCGCGCAGGGCGATCTTACGGCTCCGCAAAAGCTGTCTCTGGATCTTCATGCGACCTCACTGGATATGGATAACCTGCTTTTTATCTCTTCGTTAACTCAGCAGGTGAGTGGACAAAGCAGCCAGATTGCCCCTGCGCCGGTGATTGCAGACCAGCGCGAACCCACCAATGCGGACTCGCCGCTCAACGATATCGATCTGGACATAAAACTGCAGGCGGAGAGCGCGGTCTGGCGAGGTCTTACGCTCTCAAAACTGGCTGTGGATGCGGTCAACCAACAGGGACTGATGACATTTAATACCTTGTCAGGAACGGTGGGGCAGGGGCGTTTCTCCGTTCCCGGCAGCATTGATATTCGTCAGCCCGTTACGCACGTCAGTTTCAAACCCGTGTTGAGTCAGGTTGATCTTCAGCCATTACTGAAGGCGTTGGCCCTGCCTCAGTCGCTGCAGGGAACCCTTGATCTTAACGGCGAGTTGGCCGGTGATAACCTCACCCTTGAGGACGCGAAACAGAGCTGGCAGGGCAAGGCGGATGTCCGTGTGAGCCATCTGAAACTGGCGCAAATTGACTTACAGCAGATGGTCCGTCGCGCGGTGGCGCGCGTGAGCGATCGCGTCAGCAGCGACGATCAGGTATTGGGACAGGGAATCGACCACATCAGCGGCCAGCTTGCGCTGAAGAACGGCCTCCTGTCCTTTAACCATCTCAGCGGCGAAAGCAAGCAGCTGACGTTACGTGGCGATGGGAGCGTCAACATGGTGCAGCAGCAGTTAGACGTTACATTGGGCCTGACGCTAAGCGGCTGGCACGGGGATGAAAAACTGGTTGCGGCCTTATCCGATCAGGTGATCCCGTTTCGCCTCTACGGCAGCTGGGAGAATCCGCAATATACGCTGCCGGTTGACGATATGCTGCGCGAGAAGCTGCAGAATGAGGCGAAATCGCGCCTGAATCAGTGGCTTGATCGTCAGCAATTAAAAGGAAATAACGCCACGCAGCCAGATTCGGCACGCCCTTAAGGCGCGGCATGCTGTTGCATGTCAGGCTGCGGCAGAATTTCAACCTTCTGAACCCGGTGCTGTTCAACCTGCAGAGTACGTAAGCGGTAATCCCCAAGGAGGATCTCTTCACCTTCCTGGGGAATATTCTGCAGGCGATCCATCACTAATCCGGCCAGCGTATGATAATTACGCTTCTCATCCAGCGGTAACGTCACGTACATCGCCAGATCCTCCAGCGGCATTTGGCCATTGGCAATCCAGCCACCCGACCCGTTAGGCTGGATATCATAGCGGGCATCGGTTTCGCCTGCTTCATTTGGCAGATTTCCCGCAATGGTTTCCATTAAGTCGCTCAACGTGACCACGCCCTCTACCGAACCAAACTCATCGACCACAAATGCAAAATGTGTGTGACCCTGACGAAACAGCTCCAGCGCTTGTAACAAGGTGATGTGCTCGTGGAACACCAGGGGCTGACGAATCAGGCTGCGTAAATCAAGGGAGTGGTGATGCAGTGACTGATGGAGCAGATCGTTAACATGCACAATGCCGAGCGGCTCTTTGCTGTTGTCCGTAACAACGATGCGCGTATGCTGATTACGATCAAGGTTAGCCATGATCTCCGCCGGATCGTCGCTTAAATCAATGTGCTGAACATCGTGACGCGTCGTCATGATGGTGTTGACATGACGCTGCCCAAGCCCCATCACTCTGGCGATCATCACGCGCTCCTGGCGATTAAACAGCGCGACAGCCTCTCCATCGGCAATCATTGACGAGGTTTTTGCATCCAGTTCCGCCTGTTCGGCTTCGCCACGTAACAGACGTAATACCGCTTCGGCAGTGCGCTGGCGTAACGGACGACCCGCCGACAGCACCTTGCGCCGGTTAAACTGTGCCAGCTGGTTCAGGGCTTCGATTAGCACGGAGAAACCGATCGCCGCATAGAGATAGCCTTTAGGAATAACAAAGCCAAAGCCTTCAGCCACCAGACTAAAGCCAATCATCAGTAAAAAGCTCAGGCACAGAATAACGATGGTCGGGTGACTGTTGACGAAACGGGTAAGGGGTTTACTGGCGAGCAGCATCAATAAAATCGCCACGGTAACCGCCACCATCATGACCGGCAGGTCGTTTACCATACCGACGGCAGTAATCACCGCATCCAGCGAAAAAATTGCGTCCAGCACCACGATCTGCGCCACGACAGGCCAGAATTTAGCGCCGCCTTTTTGTTGAGCGTTCTCCTCGTCCTGCCCTTCGAGCCGTTCGTTCAATTCGGTTGTCGCTTTGAACAGCAAAAACAGTCCGCCAAACAGCAGCAGCAGGTCGCGCGCGCTGAAGGCGTGATTAGCCAGCGTAATCAATGGCTGCTTCAGCGTGACCAGCCAGGACAGGGAGGCTAACAGCAGCAGTCGGCACACCAGCGCCATCAGCAGGCCAATCACCCGCGCGCGGTCGCGTGCGGCTGCCGGCAGCTTCTCGACCAGAATAGCGATAAAGACCAGGTTATCGATACCCAGTACCAGTTCAAGAACGATTAGCGTTACTAATCCTGCCCAGAGCGAGGGATCGGCCAATACCTCCAGCATGCTTTATTCACCTGAATGTCTAAAAATAAGCTTTGTCTGATGATAGTGGAGAGATGGCCTTGGGACAAATAGCGAGCTTGCAGGGTCTTTACGATTTAATTGAATAGCCCATACATTAATTACAGGATAATTCTTCAGCAGATTGATTAATGCGGCGGTGAAGGTAGCGCATAAAGGTTGCAGATTAATGTCACCGTATTTCTCATTCAGAGGAATTTCTTATGCGATTATTCCTGGTGCGAACATGGAATAAATCTGATTTTTTCCTACCTGAAAGCTGAAAATGAGCGGCTTCAATACTTATTACTGGTAGTCTTTTTCCTAAAATAGTCCGGGGATGGCGGGGTCTACTTGTAAACATGCCAGTAATAACTAGTATAGCAACGAGTTAGACAACGCCTGCGCCCGAATCTGTAATTTGCGCAATCAACCGCCTCGGTACGCAGCAGAATGTCAACGCATTCTGCACAAGGACGCTTTGTGCGCAATCGCGCGCGGCGCAGGGAGAAACAGAGGTTATCAGGGCGGTATTGGCAGCGACAGCCAAGGGCGGTAGCGTGTCTGCGTCACCGCTTCGGTTTGATATTTAATCAGCACATTGCTGATAAAGTCAGAGTAATCTGTTGGTATTGTGCACGGTATTATTGGTTTCATAGTCAATGACAATGGCGTAAATGCCGCAGGAGCTCCCCTCAGAAACGCTCGGGCTTAAGAGACAATGCTGGTCACTTAAGCGTCTGGTGTGGTGGGTTAAGGAAATAAAATAAAGAGTTAAATATGCGCGATAATGAATTTACGTTTAAAAGTCTTATCACCAAATTATTATTGGCTTGTTCTGATTTAATATGTTTCAACGCGGCATTATTTATCGCGATGATGCTAATTAATATGACATCTCCTTCACTGTTATCGGATATGTCTGATCGGGAATTTAATTTAAAAGTTGCTACACACATCTGTCTGTCAGTAATTTGCGTGGGCTGGTTTTGGGTCAGACTGCGCCATTACACCTACCGCAAACCGTTTTGGTTCGAATTAAAAGAAATTTTTCGTACCATTCTCATTTTTTCCGTCATTGAACTGTCGATCACGGCCCTGTCTCAATGGCAGATGTCGCGCTTTGTCTGGCTGTTAACGTGGCTTATCGCCCTGGTGGCAATGCCGGTGTGCCGCGCACTGTCCAAACGCCTGCTGAATAAATACGGCCTGTGGAAGAAGCAGACCATCATTATTGGCAGCAATAAAAATGCCCAGGAAGCGTGGGAGGCTCTGCAAAGCGAAGAGGTTATGGGCTTTGAGGTTATTGCCTTCTATGACGTGGACGGATCCTGCCCACAAGAGCTGATTTCGGGTATTCCGGTGCTGCGTGACGAGCAGGCGCTGTGGAGGCTCACTAACAGTGAAACCCAGTTCATTGTGGCGGTTGAGTTTGAGCAAAGTCAGTATCGTGACATGTGGCTGAAATCGCTGGCGATGCATAACTGCCGCTCTGTTTCAGTGATTCCTACCTTACGTGGGGTGCCGCTGTACGGCACTGACATGGCTTATATCTTCAGCCATGAAGTCATGATCCTGCGTGTTCAGAATAACCTGGCCAAACGTACCTCACGCTTCCTGAAGCGCACGTTCGATATCTTCGGGGCACTCTCCATCATTTTGATGCTGTTACCGGCGCTGCTGGTGCTGGGATTCCTGGTGGGACGTGATGGCGGGCCGCCTATTTATGGTCACGAACGCGTCGGCCTGAACGGGCGTAAATTTAAATGCCTTAAGTTCCGTTCAATGGTGATCAACTCGAAAGAAGTGCTTGAGGAAGTCTTGCGAACCGATCCGGTTGCCCGTGCTGAATGGGATAAAGATTTTAAACTCAAAAACGATCCCCGTATTACTAAAGTCGGTCACTTTATTCGTAAAACCAGCCTTGATGAGCTGCCGCAGTTGTGGAACGTCGTACGCGGCGACATGAGCCTGGTCGGGCCGCGCCCGGTTATTGAAGACGAACTGGCGCGTTATGCGGGCGATGTCGATTACTACCTGATGGCAAAACCGGGTATGACCGGATTGTGGCAGGTGAGCGGCCGTAACGATGTGGATTATGAAACGCGCGTCTACTTCGACTCATGGTATGTAAAAAACTGGTCGCTGTGGAACGACATTGCAATTTTGTTCAAAACCGTGGGTGTGGTTTTGAAACGTGATGGTGCTTACTAGCCGCAAAAGAGCCTCTGTCAGCCGCGCGCCGAAGTGCCACTTCAGGTTCCGGCGGGCAGATTTCTCTAAAAAAAAGCGGTACGGCATTGATAAACCGAAATGTTCTGCTTTGCTTTATTCCGTTCCGGGTAAAGCGCGTGATGGGTACAAGACAGGAGCTAAGAATAATGAACGACATGTTCAGGGCCTGAGTCAGGATAGCTTACTTTTTTCGAGCGCTTACACAGCGGCGTATTCGCCTCTATCAAACATTAACTGATAGCGAAGATCTAAATGATTACAATGAAAATGAAGATGATACCTGTTCTGGTATCTGCAACTTTTATGGCCGGGTGTACTGTCGTGCCGGGGCAAAATTTATCCACTTCGGGAAAAGATGTCATTGAGCAGCAGGACAGCAATTTTGACATCGACAAGTACGTTAACGTTTATCCGTTAACGCCAGGTCTGGTGGAGAAAATGCGTCCTAAGCCACTTGTGGCACAGGCTAATCCGTCGTTACAAACCGAAATTCAGAACTACGAATACCGCATCGGCATTGGTGATGTTCTCACCGTCACCGTGTGGGATCACCCCGAACTCACCACGCCTGCCGGTCAGTACCGTAGCGCCAGTGACACCGGTAACTGGGTACATTCCGACGGCACGATTTTCTATCCTTACATCGGCCGCGTCCGTGTTGCCGGCCGTACCGTAGGTGACGTGCGTAATGAAGTGGCGCGTCGTCTGGCGCAGTACATCGAAAGCCCCCAGGTTGACGTCAGCATTGCCTCGTTTAAGTCACAGAAGACTTACGTGACCGGTGCCGTGACGACCTCAGGCCAGCAGCCTATCACCAACGTACCGCTGACTATCCTGGATGCGATTAACGCAGCGGGCGGCTTAGCGGCGGACGCAGACTGGCGCAACGTTATCCTGACCCACAACGGCCGTGAGCAGCGCGTGTCACTGCAGGCCCTGATGCAGAACGGCGATCTGAGCCAGAACCACCTGCTTTATCCGGGTGACATCCTGTATGTGCCGCGTAACGACGACCTGAAAGTGTTTGTCATGGGCGAAGTGAAACAGCAGGCCACCCTGAAGATGGACCGCAGCGGTATGACCCTGGCTGAAGCGCTGGGTAATGCGGCAGGCATGGATCAAACCACGTCCGACGCGACCGGGGTCTTTGTTATCCGACCGACGCGCGGCTCCGATCGCAGCAAAATCGCCAATATCTACCAGCTGAATACCAAAGATGCGGCATCCATGGTGATGGGTACCGAATTCCAACTTGAACCTTACGATATCGTCTACGTGACATCGACGCCGCTGACGCGTTGGAACCGCGTGATATCGCAGTTGATACCAACCATAGCCGGTGTTAACGATGCGACGCAGGCTGCACAGCGCATCCGCAACTGGTCGAACTAAGGTTTCGCCATGATTAAGTCCGTGTTAGTCGTCTGCGTAGGCAACATCTGCCGCTCTCCTACGGGAGAGCGCCTGTTCAAACGCGCGCTGCCGCACCTGCCTGTGGCCTCCGCCGGACTCGGCGCCCTGGTTGGGCACGCGGCGGATAAAACGGCGACGGAGGTGGCAGCCGAAAAAGGCTTATCGCTGGAAGGTCATGAGGCTCAGCAGCTAACGGCCAGCCTGTGCCGGGAGTATGACCTGATTCTGGTGATGGAAAAGCGCCACATTGAACAGGTAAACCGCATCGATCCGGCTGCACGCGGCAAAACGATGCTGCTTGGGCACTGGCTCAATCAGAAGGAAATTGCGGATCCGTACAGAAAAAGCCGTGAGGCCTTTGAAGAGGTTTACGGGTTACTGGAACACGCCACTCAGAAATGGGTCAGCGTACTAAGCCGATAGTTGGGATTATCCATGAATATAAAAAACAAAGTCATGACCGCGCCGCGCGAGGAATCGAATGGGTGGGATCTGGCGCATCTTGTGGGACAGCTTATTGATCACCGTTGGGTTATCGTCGCTGTCACCGCTTTTTTCATGCTGGTAGCAACGCTCTACACACTGTTTGCGACGCCTATTTACAGCGCCGATGCCATGGTTCAGGTGGAGCAGAAGAATACCAGCACCGTCCTGAATGAATTACAGACGCTGATGCCCACGACGCCAGCATCGGATACCGAAATCCAGATTCTTGAATCACGCATGGTGCTGGGAAAAACCGTTCAGGATCTTGGCCTGGATGCAGTGGTTTCACAGAACTATTTCCCGGTTATCGGCAAAGGTCTGTCGCGCCTGATGGGCAACAAGCCTGGCAATGTCGCGATCTCCCGTCTGGAGATTCCGCGTACGATCGAGAAGCGCAGTGTTGAGCTCGAGGTTACGGGTAAAGACAGCTATACCGTTTCTGCCGATGGCGATGAGCTGTTCAAAGGCAAAGTAGGGCAGTTCGAAAAACACGGCGATGTGAGCATGCTGGTCAGCGATATCAATGCGGAGCCGGGCACCACGTTTACCGTCACCAAACTCAACGATCTGCAGGCAATTAACAGCATCCTGTCTAACCTGACCGTTGCAGACAAAGGGAAAGACACCGGCGTACTGGGACTGCAGTATGTGGGTGAAGATCAGGAGCAGATCAGTAAAGTTCTGAACCAGATCGTGAATAACTACCTGTTACAGAACGTGCAGCGTAAATCCGAACAGGCCGAGAAAAGCCTGGAGTTCCTGAAACAGCAACTGCCGGAAGTGCGTGGCAAACTGGATCAGGCGGAAGACAAACTTAACGCCTTCCGCCGTGAGAACGAGTCCGTTGACCTGTCGCTTGAAGCCAAGTCTGCACTGGATTCATCCGTTAGCGTGCAGAGCCAGCTTAACGAGCTGACGTTCCGCGAGGCCGAAGTTTCGCAGCTGTTCACCAAAGATCACCCTACCTATCGGGCCCTGTTGGAAAAGCGTAAAACGCTGGAAGATGAGCAGGCGCAGCTGAACAAGAAAATTGCGCAGATGCCGAAAACTCAGCAGGAGATTCTGCGTCTGACCCGCGATGTGCAGTCAGGCCAGGAAATCTACATGCAGTTACTGAATCGTCAGCAAGAGCTGAGCATCAGTAAGGCCAGCACCGTAGGTGATGTTCGCATCATCGATCAGGCCGCCACGGCAAACTCGCCGGTTGCGCCGAAAAAGCTGCTGATCATCGCAGCCAGCCTGATTCTGGGGCTGATGGTGTCCGTCGGTGTGGTTCTGCTTAAAGCGTTGTTGCATCACGGAATCGAGAACCCGGAACAGCTGGAAGAGCTGGGCATGAACGTCTATGCCAGCGTACCGCTCTCTGAGTGGCAGCGTAAGAAGGATACCGAAGCACTGGCGCGTCGCGGTCACAAAGGCAAAACCGATCCGCATGAGACGCTGTTGGCTCTGGGTAATCCAACCGACCTCTCTATTGAAGCGATTCGTAGCCTGCGTACCAGCCTGCACTTCGCCATGATGGAAGCGAAAAACAACATTCTGATGATCACCGGCGCCAGCCCGGGTATTGGTAAAACCTTTATCTGCGTTAACCTCGCTACCCTGGTGGCCAAGGCCGGTCAGAAGGTGTTGTTTATCGATGGTGATATGCGCCGCGGTTACACCCACGAACTGCTGGGGGCGGACAATAAATCCGGTCTGTCTAACGTTCTGTCTGGCAAAACCGAGTTTACGCCGACCATGATTCAGCAAGGGCCATACGGTTTTGATTTCCTGCCGCGCGGACAGGTTCCACCGAACCCGTCAGAGCTGTTGATGCACCGCCGCATGGGTGAGCTGCTGGAGTGGGCAAGCAAAAACTATGATTTAGTCCTGATTGATACACCACCGATTCTGGCCGTAACGGATGCGTCCATCATCGGTAAGTTGGCCGGTACCTCGCTGATGGTGGCGCGTTTTGAAACCAACACCACAAAAGAAGTGGATGTCAGCTTCAAACGTTTCGCGCAGAACGGTATCGAAATCAAAGGGGTTATCCTGAACGCCGTGGTACGTAAAGCGGCTAACTCGTACGGTTATGGTTATGACTACTACGACTACGAGTACGGTAAACCAACGAAAAGCTAAGAGCTGAAAGAAAAGGGGCGGGTTTGACCGCCCCTTTTGATCCCTGGCTCAAGATAACGACACGTAACGATTTGCACAGGTGATTCTGGATACAACGCACAATAAGCGACGATCTAACGTCAATCATCAGAATTCATCATCAACACGCTTTTGTCTGTCGCGATGTCGGCGCAGACCTGCTGAGAGATCAACCCGGAAGGTAATCAGCACTGGCCACTGTTGGCATGAGAACTTGTGGATTTAAGGAATCACACCATGGCTCCATATTGGTATATATCAGGGTTTTTGCTGCTGATTTCGCTGTTCGAAATCCTGGTGAAAAAAGACGAACGCACAAATTATATTTTGACCTGGCTGCTGTGCTTTGCGGCTATTATTCTGATCGTATTCGGGGGGATTCGTGGCCTCGGCACCGGCATGGATGACTTCCAGTACCGCAGTTTCTTTGAGGACTTTGTACGGCGCATTCAGATCAACGGTTTTTTCAATACCGTCGCGTTTTTCCGCTACGAACCGCTGATTTTTGCGATGGCGTGGATAACGAGTCTGTTTTCGCATAACGCCAGCGTGTTTCTGTTCGTCTTCTGTGCGATTGCGGTATCCATTAACGCCTTCTTTTTCAGAAAGATGTCGCCTTATCCGGTACTGGCGCTGGCGCTGTATTCGGCGCACATCTTTATTAACAAAGACATCAATCAGATACGTTTTGGCTTAAGCTCCGCCCTGTTCCTCGGCGTGCTGTGGACGATCTACCTGAAGCGTTACTGGTGGGCCTTTACCTTTTTTATCCTGTCGTTCATGAGTCACAACACCGCCGTTATGGTGATAACGCTGGTGCCTTTCCTGTTTATTCGTGACTGGCGCTGGTGGCCGGTGGTGATCATCGTTGTCAGCCTGCCGCTCTCGGTCGTCGGGGGTTCAAGCTTCATCGCCCTGATTGCCGGACACCTCGGATCGCTGGGGGAAAGGGCATCGGGCTATAACAACGATCCCTCCTATGCAATGGATGGCAGCATCCTGTCAGTCTCGAACCTGAAGAACATCATGCTGGTGTTTATTTTCTTCTATTTCATGCTGACTGAAGAACTGAAGCGCGAAAACTATGCCCAGTATCGTCTGAACTACTTGCTGATTTTAAGTTTTGCTATCGGCGGGGCGATCCGCATCTTCCTGTATAACTTCCCGTCAGGTTCGCGTCTTTCCAACTATTTGCAACAGGTTGAACCCATCATTCTGACCTCGCTTATCTATCAGGCCAGACGCGTCTGGAAGCCGGCGCTGTTTGGCATGCTGTTTTTCTTCCTGCTCTATTACCTCTACTACAACACCATCTCAACCAAGCAGGCGGTTGTAGGGTACGAAGTGGCCCAGGAGTTCTGGCTGATTCGGTAACGGACCCGGCGGCGCGCCCCCAGTGAACGGCTTCACTTCGCGGGGCGGTCGCCTGTAACAACACAGGTTTTTCTTCGGCGTTTGTCGATTGAATTGTTTATTTTTGAATACTTTAATGAGGTGCTGGCAATGAAGGACATTCGTTTCTCTATCGTAATTCCGGCTTATAACGCGTCAGAATCGATTGTCACGACGCTGGATTGCGTTAAAGCACAAACGTATCGCCATTTCGAAGTCATCATCGTGGATGACAAATCTGCCGATGCCGCCGCGCTGGCGGAAGTGGTGCGCAGTGAGCGCTATCAGGACCTGGACATCAATCTGGTCTTGTCTGAGGTCAAACTCAACGGTGCCGGCGCGCGTAACAAAGGCATTGAGCTGGCAACGGGCGACTATGTCAGTTTTCTGGATGCCGATGACGAGTGGCATGCCGACAAGCTTCTGCAGGTCAGTGAAAAGATTGCGGAGCTAGAGGCGCAGGGTCAGCACAATACCATTATCTTCAGCCAGGTAAATATCTATCAGGACGGTGCGTTCCTGAAGGTTATGCCGATGCAGCCTCCGGCAAAAAACGAAACTGTCGCAGAGTATCTGTTTGGCTGTTATGGCTTTATTCAAACCAGCACCATCGTGCTGAAGCGTGAAGATGCCGCTAAAATTCAGTTCGATGCGCGTTTTATCCGCCATCAGGACTATGACTTCTGCATCCGTGCTGACCGCATGGGTTACCGGTTTGAAATGATCGCCGCCCCGCTGGCCAACTACCACCTGGTGACGAAGTTTGGCTCCAAACACAAAGGTGAATCGGTCAAGTACTCCCTGTTCTGGCTGGATACGATGAAACCGCACCTTACCGCACGAGATATTCACACCTACAAAGCATTCAAGCTGCCCCTGCGCTACAAAATGGACGGTAACTCGCTGATGGCGAGCGTCAGCTTCGCGCGCTACTTTCTGCTCACCAATAAAGATAATCGCACTTACTTCCTGAACCGCGTGAAAGACAAACTGAAAGCGCGGTTGGGTGGCGAAAAGGCACTCTCCTGATTCTATTGAATGTCGTGACGTTTTAACGCTACCGGAAGGTTATCTGGTGGCCCCGTCTATTTTATTTATTCAGGTATGAAAATGAATAATCACTCTGGTACCGTCGGCATTGTCATGCCTATGTATAATGCCCGCGAGACGGTATTACGCGCTGTACAGTCCGTCATCAATCAAACCTATCAGGACTGGCACCTGTATCTGATCAACGATAAATCCACCGATGATTCACTCGCGTGGGTGCGCGAGCAGTGCCAGGATCCGCGTATTACGATTCTCGACAATGCGGTCAATATGGGCGCGGCCGAAACCCGCAATGTGGGATTACGTGCTTCGCAAGAAGAGGTGATCGCTTTTCTTGACAGCGATGACGAATGGCACAGTGATAAGCTTCGCCAGCAGATGCAGGCTATCGCCGATGGGGACAATCTGGTCATCACGGAATACCATTACAAAACCCGCAAAGCTGACCACGATATTCGCTATACAAAGCCTTACCTTAAGCAGGACAGCTATGTCAAAAAGCAGTATCGGGTGTGCTTCTCATCCGTCTGTTTCCGCCGTCCGCCAGGCGGGATTTTATTTGAGCGAAAAGGTCACGAAGACTTCCTTTTCCTCTACGAACTCTTTAATCGCTACAAACAGGCCCGCGTAATTCAGAGTATTCTGGTGAATTATTACGAGTTAGGGAATTCCCTGTCGCGTAATAAAAACAAAGCCGCCAAATGGCACCTCGAACTATTAAGAATTATCTATAAAAACAATCCGTTAAAAATCTATTACTATTACGCCTGGTATATGGTGAATGGTGTGCTGTTTAGCCTGAAACACCGTTAAGCCGATCGGCAGGATTGTGTATAAATTTGAGGTGGATAACGTTTCATGAAAAAAATCGTCCTGGTGATCAAAGACGCTTACTCGTATGCGGGCACCGAAAATATCTGTAACTTTATGTCGGAATGTCTTGGTGATGCGCATGAGGTCACCATCTACTCACTGGAGGGGCACGGCGAACCCTTTTACCCTTTCGACAAGGTCAAGCAGATCGTCAGCTTCGAAGGTGAAAGTAACCCCATCAAACGTGCCGTGGCGCGTATTCAGCAGGAAGGCTTCGACACCGTGTTTTTAATCAGCATGGGCCGTCTGAGCGTGATGTTTGCTTTCTGGAACCTAATGACGCTGAAAAAGAAGCGCTTCAAGGCCTATGCCTGTGAGCACGTTGCCATCAACTCCTTCAGTAAACCCATTAAGTTCCTCAAGTTCCTGCTACTGCGCTTCTACGACCGCGTCATTGTCCTGACGGATAAAGATCATCAGGTCTTTCAGCGCTGGCACATCCCCAGTCAGGCCATTCCTAATCCGGTGGTGTACAAATCCTGGCACCGTACCACGCGCCATCGTCAGGCGCTGGCGGTGGGCCGTCTGGACAATCAGAAAGGGTTCGACCTGTTACTGGATATCTGGCGTGACTTTTCCAGAGCGCATCCTGACTGGACGCTGGTGATTGCCGGCGACGGTGAGCTGCGGCAGCAACTACAGGATCAGGCAGCCGTGCTGGGCATTACCTCCAGCGTGAAGTTCGTCGGTAAGGTCAGCAATATCAACGATTACTACCGCGACAGCGATATGGCGCTGATGACCTCCCGTTACGAAGGTTTGCCGCTGGTGCTGCTGGAAGCTAAATCCTGGTCGCTGCCGGTGGTGGCCTATGACTGTCCGACAGGTCCACAGGAGATTATTAATCACGGCGAAGACGGTTTCCTGGTGCCGATGAACAAGAAAAGCGAATTTCTGGCGCGGATGGAACAACTGGCCAGCGACGATGCACTGTTCTATGCCATGAGCGAAAAAACCCAGCAAACCGCGCTGAAGTTTGACGGTAAACAGATTAAACAAAGCTGGCTGGCGTTGGTGTAAGGGCTGAAGACGCTCACTTTTGATGTGCCTCATGGGACACCTTTTATGGCTGAGTTTACGGCCTTCATGACGACGGGATTAATTGCATGAAAAGAAGAGAAGTCTTGCAAACCGCAGCCTCCGCCCTTGTCGGCGCGCTCTCCGTGAGTACCTTTTCCAGCTACGCGGCCAAAAACACTGGCCTGGCGCTCAAGTCGGTTGATGCAAGCGCGGTACCCAAAGGCGATGTTCCGATTCTGACGCCTGAAAATGTCTACGCGATGCCGCCTCAGTTCTGGCAAAACTTCCAGGGAAAACTGTGGATCGGTAAGTCGGGAAGCGATGCCAGCCAGGCGGGTAACCAGATCCCCGTGTTCCTGCGCGATGCCAGCGGCAAGCTGGCACAAATCACCCAGCCGATTACCCTGAATAAGGGAAATTTTGACCAGTTTGTAAAGGATAATGCGGCGCTGATCGCGAATCCGTCTCACTCTATGGCGCTGGAAGACAGCAACGGGCAGATGGTCTTTAACATCCCGGATGTCAGCCAGCCGGGCCAGGCTGCCTTTAGTCAGCGTCTGGCACAGCCTGCGGGTTATCAGCTAATCGGTGAGATCCCCTCGGTGGACGATCTGCGCAAGACGCGACCGCTGTTTGAAGGCGCGAAGATCAAGCTCAAAAGCTGGCACCCCGGCCTGGAAGTGGGGGGCGGCGAATTCGTCGGCAGTTTCCAGTCGGCGCAGGACGATCAGGGGGTGATTTTCAGCGGCGACGGTTTTCACTGGCGTCGCGTAGTCGATGACTATAACCGACTTTCGCTGTTTGACTTTGGCGCTATCGCCGACGGTAAAACCGACAGTGCGCCCGCGATTAAAGCGATGTACCAGTGGTCGCAGCAGAGCGATCAGCCTATCTGCGTACAGTTCCCTGCGGGCACGTTCTTCGTTTCCGCCTGTAACTTCGGTGAGGAGCAGCGCCGTTTCTTCCGCATCTCTGGTGCGATGGTCAACTTTGGGTATTTCCCGGCGACCAGCATCGTCTCCGACGGCAAATCGCCGTTTGTTTTCGAGGTCAGCGCCCGCTGGGTGGAAATCTCTAACCTGATATTTAACGGCAATACGGATACGCATCCCAATAAGCAGGGATTGTTCCGTAATACCTGCCCGGGCGGACAGTTTTTCCGTGGGGCCTGCCTGCGCTTCAACCGGGTTGGCGGCACCGCGCTCAGCCTGCTGGATACGCTGGATTGTAAGATTGACCAGTGGTACGCCTCAGCCTGTACGGGCGACGTGATTCAGGCCGGCTGGTCTGGTCAGAAAAAGGGGAACTGGGACCACAGTACCGCGATTGAGCTGTCAAACTTTAACGCCCAGCACTGTAAAGGCGGCAAAGTTCTCAACCTGCCGCGCTGCAGCCAGTCGCTGATTCACAACGGCTGGATTGAGCACTGTGATAATCCCGGCGATATCTCAAACGGTCAATGGATTATCGATGCCTTAAGCCTTGAGGACTGCAAGAACCCGCTGATTGCCTGGCACTCCCGCCTGAATACGCGTCAGACCAACCTGCAATCCGGCAGCTGGATTGACAACTCAGAGCAGGGCGATCGTTGGCTAAGCGCCTGGGAAATGGGATCGACCCGCGTTGAGTCCTACGGCGTCGCGATCGATGGCAGCCTGAAATATAACTATCTGACCTCACGCTGGCTGTTGGAAAACAACACCAATCAGGCCGTGTGGTTTGAACTGGGCAATCTTTATTCCCCCACCGTTGGCGACTCGTGGGAAATCGAAATTTTTGGACAGTCGCAGTTCAATAACGGCACGGACGGTGAGCCGCTGATGAACCTCATCAGTGGGAAAAACACCGGCGGCCGGGCGTTTATTCACGTTCAACGCAAGAAAGACCATGCTGAAGCCAGTTGGTCGGCGGAAGGCAGCAGCCCGGTGGTGGATGTGCGCTACGTCGCTAAAACCGATACCGACACGCAGGTTTTCATCAGGCTGGCAGGCTGGACGCCTTCGGCAGCGGTGATGATCAAGAGCACGGCGAAAGATCGCTTTGTCACCGGCCGCTGTGCGCGGGTCGATGCCAAAATGACCCAGGCTGCGCCGGACTGCGGCAGTCATGCCGCGCCGCAGCGCTTTAGCCTGCATAACGGTAAAGCGGGCGTGGGCGCGAATGAGCAGGGGGATTTATTGCTGGCCTCCCGCGCGTTGTCTGATGACAAGGTGGATACCAGCAAACCTGAAGGATTCGTGTCTGTCGTTATTAACGGTAAGCAGGTTGCCTTACCGTATTTTGCGATTAAATCGTAGTCAGAGAGGGCTGCCCTGATACGGCAGCCAACACCAACAGCATCTGGGATGTTGGTGCAGGATTTTTATTTGCTGTTTTTCTCCCTATTCATTTTGCCCGTTTCGGAACTGGGCGGTTGGTAGAATTAGAAAAAATTATTCGGAGTTTTTATGAAGATTTTATTGGTGGGTAACCATACCTGTGGGAATCGTGGGGATGGCGCGATTCTGCGTGGACTGATTGATTCAATTCAGGCCGCGCGCAACGATGTGGATATTGATGTGATAAGCCGTTATCCAACCAGCTCCGGTTATCTGCTTCAGCAACACATTCAGCAGGATAAGCTATTCCTGCACAACAACTCCTCGGGTAAGGGCCTGATTGGCTCTGTTAAACGCAAAGTCGCTAACCGACTGATGCCGAATATCATGATGGCGCATCTGGGCAAGGGTGGACCCTACAAATCCTTCTCCGTGCCGCCACACCTCAAAGCCTTCACGGAAAGTCTGGCGCAGTACGATGCAGTCATTCAGGTGGGCGGTTCATTCTTTGTCGATCTGTATGGCGTGACTCAGTTTGACCATGCGCTCTGCGCGCTGCTGGCTAAGAAGCCGCTTTACCTGATTGGCCACTCCGTTGGACCTTTCCAGAACGCCCGCACTAATCAACTGGCCAACTTCGTGTTTGACCGGGTTGACCGCCTTATCTTGCGTGAGTCCGTTAGCCTTGACCTGATGAAGCGCGATGGCGTGACCAGCTCAAAGGTGATGCCCGGTGTGGATACGGCCTTCCTGGTACGTGCACGTCACGTTGAAAACCCCAGCCACAGTCTGCAGCACTGGCAGAGCGTGATTCGCACCCGCAAAACCATCGCGATTACGGTCCGTGAACTGGCGCCATTTGATAAGCGTCTGGGCGTCACGCAGCAGGAATACGAAGCCGCCTTTGGTCGCGTGATCAACGCCATGATCGCCAGCGGTTATCAGGTCGTCGCCTTATCTACCTGTACGGGCATCGACAGCTACGCCAAAGATGACCGTATGGTGGCGCTCACTTTGCGCGATCGCGTTGAGCAGCCAGAGCACTACCACGTTGTAATGGATGAATTTAATGATCTCGAATTAGGTGTCCTCCTCAGCGAGTGTCACCTGACCATCGGAACCCGTCTGCACTCTGCCATCATCTCAATGAACTTTGGTACGCCAGCGGTCGCCATCAACTATGAACACAAATCCATGGGCGTCATGAATCAGCTAGGTCTGCCGCAAATGGCTACCGATGTTCAGAGCCTGATGGACGGTTCGCTGATTGATAAAGTTCAGGCTATCCTGGCCGACTACGACACGATCAAGCAAAACGTCGAAACCGCCGTGGCGCATGAAAGGGAAGTAGGTAACAGAATCACTGAAGAGATTCTAAACGTAATAGGATGATGTGATGAAACTGACTTTTTTCACGATGCGTTTCCCGGTTGCCTCTGAAACCTTTGTTCTCAACCAGGTCACTCATTTTATTGATGCCGGTTACGACGTTGAGATTATCTCGGTATTTCCGGGAGACCTGGTCAACCGCCACGGCGCATTTGACGAATATGGTCTGGCGGCAAAGACGCATTACCTGTTACCCGAAGAAAAAATTTCCCTGACGGACAAGCTGGGACAGCGGCTGAAACTGGTTCTGCCCAAAATCACCAAAGTGTCGTTACTCCGTTCCCTTAACGTGCGCCGCTATGGCGCACAGTCCAGTAAGCTGCTGCTGCCGGCGATCGTTGCCAATGCGCGTCAGACCTATGTCGCGGATGTTTTCCTGGTGCATTTCGGCTATGCCGGGGCGCTGGCGAATAAACTGCGTGAACTGGGTATCCTGAAAGGCAAACAGGCAACGGTGTTTCACGGGGCGGATATCTCTCGTCGTCACATCCTCGACGAGCATAAGCAGGATTACCGTAATCTGTTTCAGCAGAGTGAGCTGATGTTGCCCATCAGCCATCTTTGGCAGAACAAGCTGATTGAAATGGGCTGCCCGCCTGAAAAAATTCACGTTACCCGCATGGGAATTGAACCTGAAAAATTCAATTTCCAGCCGCGTGATGCCTTCCATACACCGTTGCGCATTGTTTCCGTTGCCCGTCTGACCGAAAAGAAAGGACTGGATGTGGCGGTGAAAGCCAGCGCCATTCTGAAACAGCGCGGTGGCCAGTTCCAGTACACCATCATTGGCAATGGCGATCAGGATCAGATGATGCGTGACTTTATTGCGCGCGAAGAGATGGACGACTGCGTGACGATGCCGGGTTTCAAACCTCAGGAAGAGATCCGTCAGGCCCTCAACGAAGCCGATATCTTTCTGCTGCCCTCTAAAACGGCTGCAGATGGCGACATGGAAGGCATTCCGGTTGCGCTGATGGAGGCGATGGCGGTAGGGCTGCCGGTGGTCTCCACCTTCCACAGCGGCATTCCGGAACTGATCGAAAATAACGTTTCTGGCTGGTTAGTGAAGGAAGATGACGCCGAGGCGCTGGCCGAGACGCTGCTGAAATTGTCAGAAGGCGCGGTGGACGTGGCACCGGTTGTTGCCGCAGCCAGACATAAAGTTGAAACCGAGTTTAATCAGCACATCGCGTATCGCGAGCTGGCACAGATTCTGGAGCAAATGGTTTGAGTGGAATAAAGTCACAGGCGATTTGGTTGTTTGGCAGTACCTGTTTCTCTGCGGTATTACAGGTTGCTCAACTGAGTATTCTCGCCCGTAAACTCGAAACCCATGAGCTGGGGCTGTTGGCGATCATCAACGCTATTTTAGCGGTGGCGGGCGTGCTGCAGGACATGGGCATGAGCAGTTATCTGGTCCATCGCCAGAATATTACCCGACGCGAACAGAGCACCATCTATTGGGTCAACGTCTCGCTCAGCTTATGTACCGGCGTTGTCATGCTGCTGATTGCCTGGCCTGTTGCCTGGTTCTATCATCTGCCGGAACTGGTAGGGTTGATTATGCTGACCAGCCTGAACTTTCTGGTGCTGGGGCATCTTTCGCAATATCAGGCCCACTACATTAAAACCAAACGCATGGTGTCGCTGGCGAAGATCGAAATGGGCACCAAACTGTTTGCCTTCCTGTGCGTGGTGGCGATGCTGGAGTTTACCTCGCTGACGGTGGCCGCCGCGATTCTGGGGCTGTTTATTAACGCCTTTACCCGCATCCTGTGCATGATCGCGCTGGGTGAGAAGTCATGGCGTCCCACATGGGAGTTCGATAAACAGACTTTCTTTAGTGCGATTCGTTACGGTATCTATCAACTGGGTTCGCAGACCATTAACCAGCTTCGTACTCAGGCCGATGCGCTGGTGGTAGGTAAAGTGATGGGGGCAGAAATGCTCGGCGTCTATTCTCTGGCGAAAGAGCTGGTGCTACAGCCCCTGAAGTTGGTTTCGCCGGTGATTAACCGTCTGGCGCTACCGCGCTTCGCGGAAAAACAGCAGGATCCCGAGCAGTTGAAGAAGCTGTTCCTGAAGGGCACGCTGGTGATTATGCTCTTCAGCAGTGCCATGTACCTTGCTATCGGTATCTTGTCTCCTGTCATCGTACGCATTCTGTATGGTGCGTCTCACGAGCAGGTTTATCATCTTATCCCGCTGATGCTGCTGTTTGGCATGCTGCGTCCGATGGGTGGACTAACTGGCGCCATTTCACAGGCAAATGGCCGAACCAACGTGGAGTTCTACTGGAACATCGTGGCCAGCCTGGTCGTCATGGCTGTGCTTGCGACCACCTTTATCTGGCCAAACGTGCTTTACGTCGCGCTGACGTTGTCGATCTCACAGGTGCTGATTTCAGCGCTGGCGCATCCGTTCTTTATCAAGCCGGTTATTGGTATTCGCTTCATCCCTTATGCCCGACAGTGGGTATCTGTATCGGTCCTGTTTGTGGGGCTGATGCTGCTGGTAAATCACTTTGACCTTTTCGTGATGCCAGAATGGTTTGAACAGTGGCTGTGATGCCAATAACAACGGGCGACTTAGGTCGCCCGTTTCTTTTTATGGCTGGCACCAAAAACGGCGACGTCAATTTCTCTGCCGCTCATGTGGCCGGTCTTTACTGTTTGTGTTAACTCAGTTTATGGGGATGTTTACTCTAGGTAAAATCCCGAATTTGTAAGATTTCACAGCGAGTTAGTGTCGGCTTTTCAGATAAAGATTATACTTCCTTTTCCGGTCCATCCGGCATAATTGACGCATGTCTTCACTTCATTAGATGGAATAACTATGACCAAGCTTAAAGCAGTAATCCCGGTTGCGGGTCTCGGTATGCATATGCTTCCGGCGACTAAAGCCATTCCGAAAGAGATGCTGCCTGTCGTGGACAAGCCAATGATTCAATACATCATTGATGAGTGTGTTGCAGCAGGGATCAAAGAGATTGTGCTGGTCACCCATGCGTCCAAGAATGCGGTAGAAAACCACTTCGATACCACCTATGAACTCGAAGCCCTGCTGGAAGCACGCGTTAAACGCCAGCTGCTGAGTGAAGTCCAGTCAATCTGCCCGCCGGGCGTGACCATCATGAACGTGCGTCAGGCGCAGCCACTGGGCCTGGGGCATTCTATTCTCTGCGCGCGTCCAATGATCGGCGACAATCCTTTTGTGGTTGTCCTGCCTGACGTGCTGTTGGACGATTCCACCGCTGACCATTTACGATATAATCTGGCGGCGATGGTTGCGCGTTTTGAAGAGACTGGTCACAGCCAGGTGCTGGCAAAACACCTCACCGACTACGATCTGTCTGAATACTCAGTGATCACGACTGAGCAGCCGCTGGAAAACCCAGGTGATGTCAGCACGATTACTGACTTCGTTGAGAAACCTGAGCATCCGGCCGAGTTAAACTCAGACCTGGCAGCGGTGGGACGCTACGTGCTTTCAGCCGATATCTGGGCTGAGCTGGAGCGTACCGAACCGGGCGCATGGGGCCGTATTCAGTTAACGGATGCTATCGCCAGCCTGAGTAAGAAGAAAACGGTCGATGTCTCACTCATGACGGGTCACAGTTTCGACTGCGGACGTAAAATGGGTTACATGCAGGCATTTGTCTCCTACGGTCTGCGCAATAACGCTCAGGGCCGCGACTTCCGCGAAGCGATCGAGAAAATTCTGGCGAAGTAATCAACTATCATTCGCCGCGGCTAACGCGGCAGAAAGGGAGAAGAGATGGCTATTTTGGTAACGGGCGGGGCAGGTTATATCGGCTCCCACACAGTGCTGGCACTGCTTGAGCGCGGTGATGATGTGGTGGTACTGGATAATCTGTGCAATGCCTCGCGTGAGGCCATCAATCGGGTTGAGAAACTCGCCGGCAAGAAAGCAACGTTTATCGAAGGCGACGTTCTTGACCGCGCCTGCCTGCGTGACCTGTTTGCCTCCCACAGCATTTCTGCCGTGATTCACTTCGCCGCACTTAAAGCGGTGGGTGAATCCACGCGTATGCCTCTGGAATACTACGAAAATAACGTATCCGGTACGGTCGTACTGCTTGAAGAGATGCGCAACGCGGGCGTATGGAACTTCATTTTTAGTTCTTCCGCTACTGTTTATGGTGCCAATGCCCCGGTGCCTTACGTGGAAACCACACCGATTGGCGGCACAACCAGCCCATATGGCACCTCTAAGCTCATGGTCGAATTTATCATTCGGGATTTCGCCAAAGCTGAGCCGAAGTTCAAAACCATTGCACTGCGTTACTTTAACCCGGTCGGTGCGCATGAGTCGGGCGAGATTGGCGAAGACCCAACCGGTATCCCTAACAACCTGCTGCCTTACATTGCACAGGTTGCCATCGGTCGTCTGGATAAACTCGGCGTGTTTGGTGGTGACTACGATACGCCAGACGGCACCTGTCTGCGTGACTACATCCATGTCGTTGACCTTGCTGAAGGCCACCTGAAAGCGCTGGACCACCTCGATAAAATTGAAGGCTATAAAGCCTATAATCTGGGTGGTGGGAAAGGCTTCTCGGTGCTGGAAATGATCAAGGCGTTTGAGCAAGCCTCAGGCAAGCCCATTCCGTTTGAAATCAAGCCGCGTCGTGACGGTGATCTTCCGGCATTCTGGGCCGATGCGTCACTGGCCAACCAGGAACTGGACTGGCGGGTTTCGCGTGGTATCGATGCGATGATGCGTGATACGTGGAACTGGCAGTCGAAGAATCCGGAAGGGTTTAATTAAATACCCAAAAAACCCGCATACTTGCGGGTTTTTTTTAGGTTTTAAATTTGAATTTTTGATTTTTCGGGAAATTTAGATTAGATTTAAATGCTTATATTATTTATTTTATTTAAAATATTATATTTAATAAATCCTTTTTACTTTTTATTTATAAACTTACATTACAAATTATTAAGAGTAAATAAAGTTGGTTAAAATAAATAAGTAAAAGAGGGTTTTTACATTGCTGATAACATATGTGTAATTTAGTTAAAGTATTTGTTTTTTAAGGCTCTCATCCTCATACGTCCGAACTTTAAAAGATACTTTATTGGTCTTTTCTTGATACGAGCCTGAACTATAGGATGATAACGATCTATAATATCGAGAATCATTAGGTCAGTTACTGTAGTAATAGTTCCTGCATCAGATCTTACAATTTCGTAAGGCCAGTCATCAGTGTATTTAACCTTAAGCCCTCCACATGCAACTAAATGAAAATATAGAAGTGTTTCTGGTGTCAACGGAACTTTCTGAGTTATATAATCTTTTAAGTTCGGCAAAAAAGATTCAATAAGTTCTGATGAGTTTCTGGAAAATACTAGTAACTGATCATTGAAACCTACGTTTGTAGGAATCATTTTTCCAGTAGAGCGATTTCTGTATGCAAGAACTTTCGCCAATCCATGATTTCTGTTCCCAGTATGCTGGCAAAAGTCTACTCCTGAAGGGATATATACAAAACCTTCTCGAATATTTTTAAGATTAAATTTAGAGTAAAATGATAGATCAGGGCGAGTAATTATGACTTTATCATATTTAAAATCGTTCTGAGATTCAAACTCTTTCATGAGCTTGAAGACTCCGTGAATATTGTAGAACATACTAAAAAATCTTGCAGGATTTAAACTAAAAAGCCATTGGTTTTTATCAATGAATGATGCCTCATTATTGAAATGATCAAAATTCCTGTCGTGAAGTTTATAAGAAGTTAAGTGACGACCGTAATTTTTTTCTAATCTTGTTGCAACTCCTCCAGCAACCTCATGAGCATCATTTTTAGGATTAATTTTAAGGAAACCAGATTTATCCAAGATACCTTGATGTATTTTTAAGGGGCTGTCAGATGAGTCAGGACCGAAATAGAAAATGTCAGCATTATTAGGGATTACTATATTGTTTAGTAATGATCCTGCAGTTATTTCAGCAGTCCGTAAGAAGCCATATAATAATACTGCAACCTTTTGCTCTTTATCCATTTTATTTCCTGTCTATAAAGTTATATATAATCTTTTCTCGGGGCTTAAGTTTTTAAGTACCTTGTCTAATACGGTTCTGTAACTTAATAATAGGGTGTTTAAATTCTTCCATCATAAAAATTTTCTTTAAACTTATTTATTTTATATCTAACTTTCAAAAGACGTGTGAAATAGCTAGATGCAGTGCCTTTTCAATTATCTCCTGTGCAAGCGTGATAGTATTTATATGACAACTAAATTCAATAAGTGTAAGATAAGCGAATTATATACGTGGTTATGCATGTTAATAGGGCGTTTCAAAACTAAAGTTTATAGGCAAAACGTATGAATGAAACATCAAAAATAAGTGTAGTGATTGCTGGTACGCAATATAGCGAGTTTGATATTAAATATACAGTCAGCATGCTGAGAGATTGTTTTGACAATCCAGAAATCATTTTATCCACAAACGATACCTCATTTGCAGAATCTTGCAATAAAACTAACTACTTTAACAAGGTTATTTTATGCAAAAATGAGGGTGAGTTACCATCATTAAAATTTCCTCAAACATTAATTTCACCTATTGTTAATAATAATATTAATAAGCAAATTGCTTGCTCTTATTCTGGAGTCAAAGCTGCATCCAACTCATTAGTAATGAAATTACGCACTGATCAAATTATTGTCAATAACAACGTACTAACACTTTGGTCTTTAATAAATGAAATCCCTCAACTCTCTGGAGTTGAGAATAAAAGAATTATAACTTCGAGTGTGTTTTCAATAAACCCAAGGTTTAGCGAAAGGATGCCTTTTCATATTGGTGATATGTTTCAGTTCGGATATAAACAAGATATTTTAGATTACTATTCCGCTCCAGAATATCCATTCTCGTACTCCATTTGGTATGAAAATCATTTTCATAGTGTAGGAAGTAATAAAAATGAAAAGGCTTTTAGGTCAAAATATGCTGTTGAGCAATGGTTAGCCTTGCACTATATCTATAAGAAAGAAAAAAAATTCCCCATAAAATATCATAATGACTGTTCTGAAAAAATTATTGCAGAATTCGAGAGTGTTTTTCCAGAGCATTTTATTATTGCACACCCGGATGATATCGGTCTTCGTGTATCTAAATTTGAGAGCGCAAGAAGTTACTTTAACACGCAATGCTACTCAACATATGAGTCGATAGAGTTACTAAAGAAAATGCATTCTAACATTACAATACACAATTTTTACAAACCTAAAGGGATAAGTAAAAATAAATTTATTTACCTCATGGCTTTATTAAATAATAATATTGTACAAGTTTTAATTAAAAAAATGCCATTGGAGCTTAAAGAATGGTTAAAAAAAATGATTTCCTAGCGTAGTATTTTGTAAATAATTTTAGATAAAGCGATTGGCATTATCCTGATTGCGAAATGCGCAAAACTATATGTGACATTTCGCAATAAGTTATTTTGGCTGTGCCTTATATAATTAATCCGGCACAGCATTTCCGAATATGCCTTCTTTATCCCCGTTCTGCGGTGCAGTGTAGCGTTGTTGAGTCTGTAGAATAAGACAATGTCAGGTATATTGTGAAATATGTAACCTGAAAGAGCAAGGTCAAGCCAAAATGCTAAATCTTCCGAAAGATGTGTCTTAACCGGATAGCGTTTACCTTTAACAAAAACTCTTTTTCTAAAAACAACTGTAGGGTGAATAAAGGGAGTAAGCTTTATAATATTATGCTTTATTTTAAAATCGGAACCAGATTTTATTATGGTTTTATAAAAAATACCGAATTCTTTGCAACTCCCACCTAAAACATCAATATTCTCATTCTTAATAAGAAAAGATCTTTGTAAGTCAATTCTTTTTAATGCGCTAATGTCATCAGCGTCCATCCTAAAGAAAAATTCTATATTAGGATGGTTGTATAGTAAGTGATCAATTGATTCATTGAGAGAAGTTGCCAGCCCTCTGTTAATATCAGAATTAATAACTCTGATGAAACTAAAATTTTCTAAAAAGAAATTTACAACTACTTTCAATGCATTTGAAATGTTACCGTCTATAAAAATCAGAACAACAAATCCGTCAGCGGTTTGATTTACTAAGCTCCAGAGGCTGCAATAAAGCTGAAAAGGTTTATCTTTATAATATACTGACATTATTACAGCAGCATCTGCTTCATCAAAATTGCGATGTATCATCAGGTTTTGTTTATCTTAGTTAACTTGTTACGCGTGAGTGTGCATAAAAATCGTAAGCATCATCAACTGAACCGTTAAAAACAATTTTTCCAGCATCTAAGACAACCCCTTTTGTACAGAATGATTTAACATCAGCTTCAGAGTGCGAAGAGAACACTAAAATACCGACGGATTCAATCAAATTCAAGATGCGTTTACGTGCTTTATCCATGAAATTAGCATCACCCGCTCCGATGACTTCGTCTAATAATAAGATATCAGGTTTCACAGCAGTCGATATAGCAAATGCAAGACGTACTGACATACCCGATGAATAAGTTCTTACTGGGAGATCAATAAAATCTGCCAAATCTGTGAAATCAATAATCTCATCTATTGTTTCATTTATTTGGCGTTTGGACATACCTAAAAGCATACCACGAGAATAAATATTTTCACGGCCGGACGATTCGGGATTAACCCCCAAATTAATATCGAGTAAGCTCGCAATGCTCCCTTTGCTTTCTATTTCACCCTGTGTAGGCTCGTAAATTCCTGCCATTGTTTTAAGTAGAGTCGATTTTCCTGCACCATTATGGCCGATCAAGGCTAATCTATCACCATGTTCTAATTTCAAATTGATGTTTTTTAATGCATCAACCGTGACTTGTCTGGAGTTTGATGATATGACGCCTCCAGTAGTTAATCTCACAAAGTTTGCTTTAAGAGAACGTGATTTAACGTCAAAGATTGGATAGCTGACGGCAACATTGTCAAGTTTCAAATAAGAGGACATGATTAAACCCAATAAGATATTTTCTTGCGAGAACAGCTGAAAGTATAAAAGCTGACAATCACATTAATAATTGTAAAAACCAATATATATTTAATGCTAGGATGCATAACTGCCGGAGGGAAGTCTGCGGGTAGCAACGAGTACCTTATAAAATCAATAAAATGATAAATAGGGTTCCATTCTAAAAGATATGCTTTGGTTCGCATTGACTCAGTCGGTATCCACATAACAGGAGTAACTAAAAAACCTATTTGCAGAATAGATGCAACTATCTGGCGCAGGTCCATGAATCGTGTACATACGCATGCGAGTGTTAGAGACATAAAGAAAATATTAAACGTTAGAATACATAATCCAAACAACGCCTTACCAATGGTGTAGAAAGTCAATGTACTGTCGAAAAAAATTAAACATATGACCAATATAATGGCATTATGCAAGAAAAAGTAAAAGTTCCTTGCAACAGATTGGTAAATAAAAACGCTTCTTTCAATTTTTATTTGTTTTATAAATCCTGCGCAGGCAATGAAAGAATCGGCGGATTCAATAATGGTTTGGTTGATGTAATTCCAAACGAGGATACCAAGTGACATATATAGCAAATAATGCTTTATATCTTGATTGAATAGTGTTGAAAATACTGTTGATATTGAAATAACATATATAGCTGTGCTTGCAGTGATCCAAAATGGTCCCAAAATACTTCTGCGATAGCGAATGACAATCTCCTGCCATGCCATATAGCTCCAAAACTGATACTTCTTGAATCCATCAAATATATCTTTCAACGCCAGTTTAAACATTATCAGTGCCCAAAAAATCAGTATATTCCGTAGGTGTGCCCATAAAGATATGTTTCTCAATAGACGTCAATTTATAGTGAACGCTCATTTTCTTATCAATGATAAAGTTAAACATTGGAGCTATATAGAGTTCACCCATACTTTCACGTTGCATTTCGATATACGCATTAATATAAATCTCTTTACTTTTAAAACCGTATACTCCGTTTGAGCACAGATCTGAAATGCGTACTTTTTCCGTCGTTTTCAGTACTTTTGATGTGTTGCCGTCGGGGAGGGCAAAAGACCAGTGTTCACCTTCACCTTTAAAGACTTCCAAATAAGCATCATTTTGAGTCTCAAAAAATTTAAATTCTTTTTCGTAGGTATCGATGTTAAAAACTACAAAAGGTAGATCATTCGGCACTTTGTCTAAACTTAAAAAAACCGTTTCAGCCTGGCCGCGAGTTTCAGAGCTCAAAACTACGATTTCAAAATCTTTGATACCAATTTTATTTATTTCAGAAGCCACGAAGGAGGGCGTGTCGTAGACATCGCGACAAATAAATATAAATTTTTCGGAGTCATAGTAATCTTCAAATGTTTTGACTGACCATTCAAATAGAGTTTTTCCATGAGCTTCAAGTTTGTACTTAGGTTGAGTATAGCCTGCTTTGAAGAAACGGCTGCTGAGGCCAGCCATAGGAATAATGATCATTGTTTTACTTCCTTATAAAGATTTATAGCTGTTGCTACAAATGCTGCCTGCCGATCCGGCCTGTCATAATGTAAAGGTAACATTGATAAGAACAATGTTGTCGTAATCGCGAGAATTTCTTTATAAGAAAAAGCTGATTTTTCGAATTGTTTTTTTACTAAATCGCTAAGATCAGCGCTGCTATCAGGGATAGTTAATTCAAGTGTTACACCATCATCATTAACAATAAACCTGTCAGAAATTATGTAATCGTATTTACCAATTGCTGAGTGTAATATTTTAGCAAGATCATAACGAATGTCACCATAGATACTTATTATCCCATTAAAGTCGATTCCTCTGGGATCAATAACTTTAATGTCGTTTTTCTTGAAATCGTACAAAATATTACTGAAACAAAAATCACCATGGATGAAAGTACTTTTTGATTCTTTACTAATTAGATCATGCATCTCATAAAGCATTTTTTTAAGCTCAAACTTATTTCCTTCAGAGTCTTGAATGATCTTTTTGTAGCGAGGATTGTCTTTAGTAAATTCGTCAAGGCGGTCTTCATTCTTAGATACTAATGATGTGTAGAAATCTTCATTAACAGAACTCGCAGGAATTTCATAACATTTTTCTATAAAGTTAAAGCAAGACGTTATGATGTGAGCCCAGATAGCCTTGGGATGGTTACCATAAACAAATAATTCGGTGAGAGTAGGAGAATAAAGGTATTCAAGCTTATATTTATAAACTTCGTTTTCATCACCATGACTTATCAGCATCGGAGCGTAATAAGCCATTTCTTCTGGGATTTTACTAAACCAATTAGCTTCCGCCTGAAGCTTTCCTTTCTTAGCCGAGCGTTTTTCTACGTAATACTTGTTTATAGTCAGTTCATTGAACGCTCTTGCTGTAGAAACAATTGTCTTGGAGTCATAAAAAGTATTTAGATGACCGAAATCGAGCCAGTCTTCGCGATATTGTTGGCTAAAAGGTGTTGTTTCGTGATATTTTACCAAACTTTCTGCGAGTTCAAATTTAGAGCTTATTAAGTTGCGGATTAACAGTTGTGGTTTAGATATAGCCAAAATGCCGCAAAATACGGATTCATTACTTTCAAACGCATTATTCATGACCATCCATGAATAATTGAAGTCTGAGTGTGCAGTAAATATAACATCTTTATTTTTTTCATCAATATTTAAAGGTGAACGTAATAAGGTATCACCGTAATAAATAACAACGTGCTCATCTTCGGCACTACAACTCGAAGCCAAGCTAAAAGCAATGCTTTGACCAAGAGAAAAATTTTCATCAATACGAATTATTTCCACAGATAATTCGGATAAAACCTTTTCATCCCATGAAGACATATTATAACTCTTGGGTAGCGTTAAAAATATCTTCTCATCTTTACTTTCTTCACGGATGTGTTTTATTTGATAAGTGTATAGTCTTTTATTTCCTACGGGAAGAAAAGCTGGGGGGAGTTGTCCAAACTCGGCACGTAGATCCTGATCAACATACTGAGCTGATAATATGATAATCATTTTTCTTTCCTTAGCAGCTCAATTATCTCATCATAAGACATATTAATAAATTCACTCGGGCGAACAGCCTTATCATCTATATAGAATCCTTCATGACCGCACCATGGTTTTCCGACATAGATTTCGTCGTAAGGTATCTCATTTTCTTCTAACCACTTAATGATAACCGGTAATGTATTCTTGTTAATAAGCCCTACATTGTTATTAAACGAATTCATATTTCTACTTGTGTTTAAGACTATAGTAAAACCCAGGGCCTTGTATTCTCTGATTTTTTCTAGCAAGTCCCTGTTGACAATGGCATCTTCATATCCATTTTCACCTTTACCTTTTGTCAGGGTCATATCAATGTCAACAATCAGTTTTTTCATGGTATATGTTTCTTTAAGTTGTCGATTATGCAGAATTTAACGATAGTCCTGAGTACAATCATTGGAATACCGACATAGCATTTTATTTTTCTATATAAGTATACTTGTTGCTTGATTATTTCAAAGATGCTGAGCGTATTTAAATAGGCTCTTTTTTTCTCGTTTAATTTGTAAAAAGGTGATTTTATAAATTTAATTTTAAAACCTGATTCCATTAAGTTATATATCATTAATTGGTCGCTAACATAACCATACTTTTCTTTGAAATATATCTTATGGATAGTCTTTTTAGAGAATATTATTTTTTGTAAGGGCGCAAGAAGCGGTCTGCCTTTAATAAAGTTTGTTTTTATAATCTGCTCTGCGGATTTAATATTTAATTCTTTTTCAGAAGTATTTTCTTTTAATTTCATCCAACTATTTATGAAATAGTCATTTATATATAAATCACTGTCCATTTCTAGAGAAGGAAAGTTCTCAAGTAATAAATCATCTCCACAAAAGTAGAACGAAAATGTCTTAAAGTTAAAGTTTCTTGTTGCGTTATCGACTAAAAACTTCCAGTGAGCGGTTCTGTCAAGTTGAGAATCTGGATGAATAATGAGCACGTTTTCATTTTTGTCGAAAAACGATCTACAAAAATCAGCACTTTTTTTGTTAGGTAGGCTGATAAGAAAGCTCAATCTTCTTGACTTTTCGCAATATAGATCACTCACTTTATTTATCAATTCAATATCTACGTCTTTCATTGGAATAAGAAAGAGATGATCATACGTATCAAGCATTAGGGTGACCGTTTGATTTGGTATCGTTGTAGCCTACTGATTTTATTGGTTTCTTGAAGGCACGCTACCGCCCCAGGCTTTACAGCTACCAGTGCACTAGGTTGAAGTCTTCAAATTTTTTTTTCAAAAGCTTTGCTACAACAAAAGCTTATGCTGCAGTTTTTGGGCTATTTTTACAAGTTGGCGCATGCCATTCGCATTTTAATTCCCTTAAAAAACAGCAAGTTGAGGTGATTGTCAAGCAATCATAAAATAATTTATACGCATAAATTTAAATGAAAACTAGTAAGAACTTTCTGTAATGCAGTTGGCATTCTCATGTTTGTCTAGGTTTCACCTTTTATGCTAAATCTCCATAACTATACGCTTTTCCGCATAAATTCACCAACTCCACCAATACTGTTTGGTTTTTTTATATACTATTTATATGGTTATTTTTACATACTCTTACGCTTGTGCAACTCTCACTGCCTAAGTGATAGCTAATCTTACCTTTGATCGAACTTACAAGGGCTTAACTAACTCTTAAGTCTATAAATCTATGGGGTTTTAATAACCTTTTGTGTTTTCTAAATCGCATCAATCACTACCTCTTTTGAACCAGAGTGAGTTAACATGTCCCTCACTTTTGTTCATACACAGTTGTGTGTGATGTGACCCTTCAGACAGGAGTAAAAAATGTCCAAGCAACAAATCGGTGTTGTCGGTATGGCAGTCATGGGCCGCAACCTGGCTCTTAACATTGAGAGCCGCGGTTACACCGTTTCTGTCTTCAACCGCTCGCGGGAGAAGACCGATGAAGTGATTGCTGAGAATCCAGGTAAGAAGCTTGCGCCGTTCTACACCGTTGAAGAGTTTGTTGATTCACTGGAAAAACCACGCCGCATTCTGCTTATGGTGCAAGCAGGTGAAGCGACTGACAAGACTATCGCCTCACTCACCCCGCATCTTGATAAAGGCGATATCCTGATTGATGGTGGTAATACCTTCTACAAAGATACCATTCGTCGCAA